>JAABUL010003736.1_pt1 | contig 21906 bp, 20 predicted proteins | sample 5559151 | NCBI WGS metagenome assembly JAABUL01 (sample SAMN10711876, study PRJNA513368) | rock metagenome | isolation source: Antarctica rocks | place: Antarctica: Victoria Land, Pudding Butte sud | reverse complement strand
CTGATACCGTGTGCTATATAGATCTGTATACTTGCTCATGTCGTAAGTTACTCTACCGAGTCCGGGCGAAAGGTCTTCTGATTAGTTAGGATCATGGCAAAACGTCCCTCACAGACGCCCTCATCGCTACCAACGGCATCATCTCACCTAAGCTTGCTGGCAAAATCCGCTACCTGGACTCTCGTCCCGATGAACAGCTTCGGGGTATCACGATGGAATCATCCGCCATCTCCCTCTATTTCTCAATGCTGAGGCGATCTGCCCCAGAAGCTGCTCCTGTGCAGACAGAATACCTAATAAATCTCATAGACTCACCCGGCCATATAGATTTCAGCAGTGAAGTGTCAACGGCGTCTCGATTATGTGATGGCGCTCTCGTTGTTGTAGATGCGGTGGAAGGCGTTTGTAGCCAGACTGTTACGGTACTCAGGCAGACGTGGACGGAGCATCTGAAACCGTTGCTTGTTATCAATAAAGTTGACAGATTGATCAACGAGCTAAAGATGAGCCCGGGAGAGGCGTATACGCATTTGAGTAAATTACTCGAGCAAGTTAATGCTGTTATTGGAAGTTTTTTCCAAGGGGAGCGTATGGAAGAGAATCTGCAATGGAGGGAGAGGGTGGAAGAGAGAGTGGCAGCGAAAAACGCTGCAGTAGAGGAGAGGGCAGAGAGGAAAGCCGTGAAAGCTGCTTCTGGGTCTGTCACTGAAGACTCGGATAGTGTGGCTACAAACGGCGCAGAAGGGACGTTTGAGGAGAAAGATGACGAAGATCTATATTTTGCACCCGAGAAGAATAATGTCATCTTCAGTAGTGCAGTCGATGGATGGGCATTCACGGTAAGGCAATTTGCCTCTTTATATGAGAAAAAGCTTGGTCTCAAAAGAGCTGTCCTGGAAAAAGTGCTTTGGGGAGACTTCTATCTGGAACCCAAAACCAAGCGAGTACTTGGATCGAAGCACCTGAAAGGACGAGTTCTCAAGCCTATGTTCGTTCAGTTGGTCTTAGATAATATCTGGGCAGTTTACGAAGCTACAATTGGAGGCAACAAGGGGAAAGGAGATCCCGCATCAGTCGAGAAGATCACAAAATCTCTATCCCTTACTATTCAACCCCATATTCTTCGCTCAAAAGATCCACGAGCCATAATGACTACAGTGTTCTCGGCATGGCTTCCCCTATCCACTGCTATCCTTGTATCAACAATCGAGCACCTTCCAGCTCCGCCTGTGGCTCAAGCAACCCGGCTTCCAGCGTTGATAGACGCCTCACCAGGTGCAAGACACATCGATTCAGCTGTCAAAGATGCGATGATCAACATCAAATCCTCGGTGGGTGACCCTGTAGTAGCATACGTGAGCAAAATGGTAGCGGTACCCGACAGCGAATTACCTCACAATAAGCGGAAGACCAGCGGTGCAATGACTGGTGAAGAAGCTCGAGATATTGCAAGAAGAAAAAGAGCCGAGTTTGTGAAGGCGCAAGCTACTACGAACGACGAACCAGGTGATGGCGACCTCAGCAGCATGACAGAAGCCCTCAATGAAGCCAGCCTCAACGGCATGAATGGATCTGAAGCCACAGCACATGACCAAGAAGAAGAAAAGGAGCATCTCATCGGCTTCACGCGACTCTACTCAGGAACCCTCTCGTTGGGCGACTCTGTCTACGTCCTCCCGCCGAAATTCACCCCAGCTTATCCGCACGCTACGCCAGAGCCACAAAAAGTCACAGTAACAGGGCTCTATCTTCTCATGGGTCGAGGACTTGAGGCTTTGACGTCAGTGCCTGCAGGCGTCGTCTTCGGCATCGCAGGTCTCGAAGGCCATGTCTTGAAGTCAGGCACATTATGCAGTCAGCTCGAAGGCGCTGTTAACCTCGCTGGGGTCAATCAGGGAAGTCAGCCCATTGTGCGTGTGGCACTTGAGCCTGTCAATCCGAGTGATCTGGACAAGATGATCAGGGGTATGAAGCTCTTGGAGCAGAGTGATCCTTGCGCACAGTATGAGGTTTTGGAAAGTGGTGAGCATGTCATCTTGACCGCTGGGGAGTTGCATCTCGAGCGATGTCTCAAAGATCTAAGAGAGCGATATGCACGATGCGAGATCCAGGCCGGCGAGCCTATCGTGCCCTATCGAGAGACCATAATTCGCGCTGCTGAGATGAATCCGCCGAAGAACCAGGACGTTCCACGGGGTACCGTGATAGGAGTTACGACCTCAAAGCAGATTACAGTGCGATTAAGAGTCAGACCGCTCCCGGTAGCAGTGACAGACTTTCTTGAGAAGAACTCCGGAGCGATCAGACGTCTCTACTCCGAGAAGAAAGCACAAGAAGAAGGTAAACTTCAAGCCTCTGATATTATGGAAACAGGGGACGAGGAGGCCGAAGAAGACGAAATCCCCACCGCTGGTTCAGGCATGCTCTCCCTTCTAGATTTCCGAGAAAGGCTCGCTGCTACCTTTGCAGATGTCAAAGGTGAAGAGAACACATGGAAGGACGTGGTGGAAAAGATCTGCGCATTCGGGCCCCGAAGAACAGGTCCGAATTTGCTTATTGATGTTACCCACCAAGGCACATGCCAGAAATTGTGAGTATCCCATTTTGAACATTTGAGCCCAAACGCAGCTGATACCCCATCACAGTCTCCAAGAATCCCACGAAGCCTCCGCACAACCCGAACCCGCAGGCACCTCAGAACCCGGTCCCTCCTCCCTCACACCCGCCTCCTTCTCCGACAAAATATCCTACGCCTTTCAGCTCGCCACAGCCCAAGGCCCCATGTGCCACGAACCCATGCAAGGCGTAGCCGTCTTCCTCGAAGAAGTCACAGTCGCCGCACCATCAGACGAAGAATCCTCCGCGCGCGACCAACTCGGCCGCTTCACGGGCGAAGTCATAAAGACAGTCCGCGACTCCATCCGGCAAGGCTTCATGGACTGGTCCCCACGCCTCATGCTCGCCATGTACAGTTGTGAGATCCAAGCTTCAGGTGCGCACACACTACCACTACCACTGCCCCACCCCCCATTTCTTTATACCCATCCCCACAACAGCGACATCTACTAACGCCTCCACAGCCGAAGTCCTCGGCCGCGTCTACGCAACCCTATCCCGCCGCCGCGGCCACATCCTCACCGAATCCCTCAAAGAAGGCACGCCCTTCTACTCCATCCTCAGTCTCCTCCCCGTCGCCGAATCCTTCGGCTTCTCGGACGAGATCCGCAAACGCACGTCCGGCGCCGCGCAGCCGCAGCTCGTGTTCTCGGGGTTCGAGGTGCTGGACGAAGATCCCTTTTGGGTGCCGCAGACGGAGGAGGAGTTGGAGGATTTTGGGGAGAAAGGTTCGTTTGGACTCTGAGTCTGATTTTTTATGGATTGGGTCATTCGTGGATCCTTGGCCTTGATGATAACGAATCGCTGACGCTGACACCAATCGCAGGAGATCGAGAGAGGGTGTCTAAGAAGTATGTAGATCAGGTGAGGTTGAGGAAGGGTATGGTGGTGCAGAGGAAGGTGGTGGGGGATGCGGAGAAGCAAAAGACGTTGAAGAGATGAGGGAGGTAGGCTGCAAGGGTTGGCTGACTGTCTTAGACTTATACGTGGGATGACCAAGCAGATTATGAATGAACTACGAAGAAAATGGCAACCGCGAAGATATGGCTGTATGGTTACAAGAAATTGAATTTGCTATGATGATGAAATTCTTCAAACACTAAATACTAAAACATCGCAGAAATAACCAAAAAGCCTTCATGGAGAAACAGCATCCGACGTCTCATAAACCCCCAACAACTAACGTTATCATCCAAGATCATTCCCCCCATCGTAGTCGACAATACACATAACCTGCATCTCGCTTGCGCAAAATATCTAGTTAATCAAACAATGCAGAGAAAGAAAGGTCGTATCTATACAAGGCTTGCGCCCTTGTTCTAGCTGTTCAAACACATTGCAGAACAAGAACGCTTGAACGCTAGACAGAGTTGCAGAAAATCGTGAGGTTAAAAGAAAAAGGCAAGAATCAAGACGAAAGGTGCTGTGGTACCGTTTCTAAGTCTGTGGTTGAGAGTATCCTAAAGGTCGTTCCGGCGTGATCCTAATCGAAAACTGTAAATGGTCGTAGCAAGAGTCTGCGGGATGCGGCCTGCCGACGATTATGTCGAAGTGTTTGATTGTTTAGCGCGATCACAGGGGAGGCTGGCTGCTACATGGAGGAAGGCTCTGTGGTCACCGCCGTGGTAGGTCTGAAGAATGGCGATTAGATATCGAATTCATAGGAGCCGACCAGACAATAAAATGAAACGCTTACCCGAGCACAAGGATGATGGAGATCTCAATAAGAAGGGAAAGGTTGTGGCACCGAGTGTATAACATAGGCCCTGTGAATCGACTTGCGGCCAAGAGCCATCCAAGCATGAAAGCCATCGATGGATTCATCTTCGGGATACTCTTCGAGCACTGCATGGGCAGCGTCCGCATATAGATTCCAGATCCCCTTTGGTACCGAGCCTACCCGTGGGGATAGCCTCTTTATTACCACAAAGTACCAGAAGTATAACGTTTGTGTAAGCATAGAGACCCTTTCGGTGTACCGGCCTTTGACGTCGTCTTTGATGTTTGAGCTGACTCCAACGACTGCCCACCAAGATATACGCCACCGTAGGCTGAACAAGATCTTAACGAGGTTTTGAGCGAGCGACTCAATAGCTGCGTTTGAGAACTTGTTTTTTGGTAGATCATTGACTTCCTTTTGTAGGGTCTTAAAAGCATTGACCTCCAACGCACGTAGAACGATACGACAGAGATGGACTGCGAGACGTATGGCGCTTTCATCCGCTTTGTCGTCGACGTCCATGGGACGAGAAGATGTTCCGTTGAGTGGCAGAAGAAAGTAGCTGTTTCTACTCGGCATGTTGTTCCATATGATCGACCGTTCCTTTGAAGCCTTGTGTAAGCGATCGGCTTGACTAAAGGCAAGGAATTCTATCATCATGAGATATCACGACCTACCAAGACACTAACAGATTGATCGAAGTCGGCCACGCACTCTAGCCAGTCAAGAGCTTTCGATGTCTTGTGCCTGCTAAAGTCCTCGAGCTCGCAGGAACCCTTCTTATTGGCTCCTTGCACTGTTGAAATGAGCTTGGTCAATTTAGCGAGATCAAGAGTGTACGAAGAGCCGGAGAACTGGGAGACGCCAATGTTGTACTGGGAAGCGCGAGTACGAAGACTGTCAATGATTTCATCTAGATCGAAATCGCCTGGATATTGCAGGCACACCCTCTGATTTCCGTGAATAGATCGAACACTGGCTGAACGTTGGACTGCTGAGGTTTAGATGACGTTGGTATCTTTCAACGGGTCTACTCACAGACTGCATTGCAGGTTCCTACCTCAACCATGTCCATGAACTTCGCTTTGTGGCAGGGCTGTCCCCACGATCTCGCGTTCGAATTCTTTTGGCATCCCTCACACGGCAAATTACCCTCGCACTAGGCATGGGTCAGCGAAGTAAGAAAGGACCAATGATCATGTTCGCACTTGCCGTTTGCTTCAACACTTTACACCTGATGCAGACGGTTCCATTTGATCTTTTCTGACTGGCAGCGAAGGCCGTTGCTTGATCTAGGTGTCCTTTGCGCCGTCCTCTGAGTGAACCCGTAGGAGAAGTTCCTAAGCTACTGTCCTGCTCTTGAATGACCTTCAAAGAGCCAGACCTCGATCTTCTGGAGGGCTTGGTCTTGCTGGTCTTCCTTCGCATTGAAAGGCTCGCGTGCTTTGAGAAGGTCATCATTGGTTGGGAAGTTGAGAGCGTGGACTGCTGTTGTTCAGACGTTTGGAAAATTGGCATATAGTCAGGGAAATGACCAGCTGTAGGTGGGAAGGACGAGGCCAAGTCAGCATCGTAGCGTTTGCTGGATCCTGGGATCTTGATAGCCCCCGGATAGTCAGGAAGTTTCTCGCTAGTAGCGTCATGAGCATCACACTGGAGGGCGGCTCTATCAAGATGATTAGGTGTCGAGTGTTGGTAATTTGTCTTGAATCCTTGACCTGAAGGTTCACACCCGGCATTTGCTGAGCCGAAGATCCCACCTGCCACGAGACTGAGTTCCTGCTGTTGTTGCCAGGTTGGCTCGTCGGCAGTCAGGTAATCCAGATCTTCAGATTGCAACTTCTGCCGGGACTCACCCGTCAGGCCCTGACCAATGCTCTGATCAAACGAATCCGATGTGTATTCTGACCCATTGCCCAGGTACACCTTTCCAGGACTCCAATACCTGCGGGGGTGGGGGATGGGACGCGGTTCGGTCGTGGACGACGTGAGACTTGGCATCGCATGGTCATCTGGAAGCGATGAGGGGAAGCTTGAGATGTGTAAACCGCAGGATCCCTCGGCCTCGTCCCAAATGTCATTTTCTCCATCAGTGGAATTTCGTCCGAAGCGATTAATTTGAGGCGTGTCTAGATATCGGCGAGTGGTAGGTTGTGGATCGCCATAACAGCTGCTGATGGCAGTGTGTTGGGCGGATTGCAAGTCATGTAACATTCTTTGTTGCAGCGGGGAGGCTTGACGATGGCGGTGAGATCCCCTGGAGGAGCCAAAGGAGAAGTCTGGTTCCAGAAATTTCGAAGGGAACGAGGGCGGTCCATTCTGGTGAATGCGTGAGTCTCTGTAATCAAGCCCAGGGGCCGATGAGGCACCACAACTCCATGGCTCCCCATCCCCTATCGGCGAGGAGCCTGCGTACTGTGACGAGGAGTCTGAATTGGCTCCTCCTCCGCCCATAGACCATACCTCTGTAGGAGCACTTCGAGCTTCAATAGCTTGAGTAGAGCTATGCTTCTTTGTCAGTACATATTTGATATTGACTTTGAAGGTGCGGTAAAGGGCATACTCGAACTCCAGATCATCGAATACGAAGTCATCGATTGGAAGCTCATTGCAATGAGGATTGCTCCACGTATCTAAGTAGTTGTTTCCGCCATAGTCAAAGTCCGCCTGACCACTTGCAATAGCAACGTCGTCCACTGCCAATGATGACTCTGCGTAGTGAGTAGGATGAAATGGACGTGCTTTCAAATCGAGACAACTCGGATCAATAGTGTACGAGAAGGAGTCGTGCTGCATAACGTGCGTATAAAATATGTTGCTTTGCAACAGACGAATGGTTTGGATAATGATTTTCTCGATCCTGGAGACATTGGGTGGACTATATGCCCAGATCTCGGTCAGACGCGCTCAAAGCCAATTGCTAACGAGGCTGTCCCAAGTCTGACGCGACGTCGGTTTATGTCATAGCGTTTTAAGGCAACAAGGCTGCGTTGAAGGAGTGAGAGCGTGAGACTATGTCATTAGTGGGGTAAGAACGAGCCCCTTAGTTGCCTACCTTACCTCGCCGAAGATAGCCGTTTGACACATGATACAAAGCTCACAGTTAGCAAGCAAGCAAGCACTTTCGATAGCAACCCAACGACACGGCCACGCTGTACTGGCATTGACAGCATTCGTTGTCAAATCTTTCCATCGAGTCTTGGCGCGATGCGGCTCCTCATCGTCCCACGAAATGGATGATTTCAATCCGGCCAGGCAGGAAGATCCGCTTGCGCGTAACCCTTTCCATTTCCCTGGAATTCGAGACGTGCCACTTGCTCCGCCTGGTGTTGGACAGGTCAACCCCTACTGTTGTATGCCTGCTCCATGCGCGAAGACATCGCCAAAACTATCTCTTTTCTTGCGCTCCACCTTCAGTCTGAGCTCAAGTCATGGGATCTCGGGCTTCGAGTCGCGGCCTTCACCTTCCGCAACTGATCCTGTAAGGCGAGGCTAGCTTTTGGTCGAGCCCGGTATCGTCCGTAGTAGGCGGCGGAGTCCGACGTCTTCCCATACACGGCAACCAGAAGAATTGTTGGAGGCTTTGCTTGAACAACGCATGCTTCACGTGGCTGGCCCTGTCGACCAGTAGACCCTCGGAGCTTTCTTCGAATTGACAGATGGCGTCCTTGCTTCGCTTTTAAAGCCATGGTCATCGTGATCATGCGTCCAAATGTCCAACGGCCCTCCATTGGGCAATACTTGCGGTGAGTTTGGGGCTGAACAAGTGCAGCGGTCAAACGTGCAGGCGTTCATGCGACGCTCCTCAGGGCCGTTGGATATAGGGCAACGTGATTTCCATAGGAGACGAACAAACCTAGTCATCGAGAGACAGCGGTGGGGCAAAGAAAGGGCAAGGGACGATGTGTAGGAGAGGAGGTGCCAATTTATGGAGAAGGTACAAATTGTCGGGCACTTTCTCTGGGCGAAAAGCATCATTAGATAGGCCAGTCGCAGGAGATCCAGACACAAAGAGTCTTGGCGCGCGAGAGCACATATCTATCACGATGGAAGGCATCCGGTCTTGTGCTGCACAATGAAAGGCAGTTAGAATACAAGTAGAATATCCCGTAGACATGAAACGCTTGAACAAACAAAGAGAGAACAGACTCATATTGAAATCCACGCCCCTTTGTTTCCAGGTCATTTCCAGCCGAAGGGCGGCCGGTTTGAGGTTGATCTCGGCAGATCTGGTCCCTAAACGGGCCGCCTATTGATGTTGTTTGTGGGGTTGTGGAACGCCCCCCGCTCCCCACTCCCGGCAATACAGCAATACAGCAATGAACGACAAACAGCCCATTGCCGATCTCTGCATAATCAAATCTCAAAAGAGGTGCATGACCTGTCTACAATGCAGTGACTCGGAGTATGTTGATGCCTATTTATTGACACACAGGCAATTGTGAAGATCGTCAACAGAGTCATCGTTCATTCGCCATTTGAGACAACAATGGCAGATGTGCTGCCAGCAAACCAGCGAACACTCCTTGATACCGAGCCTCGAGCTATCCCTCAATCAATAGACACAAGACCGCCGCCTGCTATCCCGGCTACAGCGCCCAAAGCCGCTCCTGGCATGCGAAGCGGCCATCTTAGCCTTGATACCTTCTCCCCAGTGAACCAGAATGGAAGCTTCGCATTCGACCGGGTCCTCCGAAGTGGAGAGGTGAACAAACGTACTCGCAAAACAAAGGTGAGCTTTGGGGTCTTGCTATGCTTGGGCTATGTCTCGCTGACACTCGATCTCTATAGCAATGGAAACCCTTCTACCTAGTCCTTCGCCCCAACCTCCTCTCCCTCTACAAGGCCTCGACCGAAGAACGCCTTCTCAAGCAAATCAGCCTCTCCGATCTAACAGCCGTGGCGTATCTCAAAGATCCTAAGGGGAGACGGCAAAACGTCTTCGGACTATTCTCTCCATCCCGGAACTTCCATCTACAGGCCAAAAGCGAGGCAGACGCTCGGGCATGGGTGGAACTCATCAAGCACGAAGCGCGGATTGATGAGGAAGAGCATCAGGTATATCCGGGCAGTCCGACGGCAGTGAACGCGCATGAAGCACATCCAGAGCAGACAGGTCACGATCGGTGGGACCATGAGCGGCTGGGGTCGAGTTCGCCGGAGCCTGCGGAAGTCCCGCCAAGGCATTCAACCACTACGAGGGACGGTATCAGGATACCGGGTATAAGAAGGTCTTCAGCGCATGATCTTGAGTACTCAGGTGACGAGCTGGCTCACTATTCCGACTTCTCAGACACACCTCCGCAAAGCTACACCCAAGCGCCGTCATTTGGATCCTTCATCAAGCACAATCAGCGGGTAACCTCTAATCAGAACACTCCATATGTGCCGGAGCAACGAGCAGCGACGGCCCGAAATGTCAGTCAAACAAGTGGCTTCCATGTGGAGCAGGATGAGGAGAGAGTGATATGGCATGGCTACCTGCTATGTCTGAAGACAAAGGGGGGCGTGAGGCAGTGGAAGAGGCTATGGGTGGTGCTCAGGCCAAAGAACCTGGCGTTCTACAAGAACGATGAGGTAGGCATTGATAATCTGATGTGGAATGCGGTGCTGATTCATGTTGCAGGAGTATGCAGCCAACCTGATTCTCCCCCTCTCAAGCATAATCAATGCCGTGGAAATCGATCCTATCTCACGAAGCAAATCTCACTGTATGCAGATTATCGTGGAAGAGAAAAGCTACCGCTTCTGTGCGTCCAGTGAAGATACTCTCACCGAGTGGCTGGGGGCTTTAAAGAGTCAGTTGGCCAGGAGGAAAGAGGCCAATGCGAGGAAGAATGTCTCAATCTGATACGGAAATGGGGAGACATTATGATGATGATGTTACGAGCGGATCTTCTTGGAGTATTGCATATGAGATGCATCTTTTGCAGCGAATACCCATATATGTCTTTTTCCTCAAGGCCATCTACAAAACACTGTTAATCAGTGCATCAACCATCAAAGTCCCAAAAGATACAAAGCGCTAGCAAGCACTATTAGCCTGGAACTAGTACACGCCAGACATATGTCCACTGCATGCCATCTGCATGGTTCACTACAAGTCCTCATAGCTACGTGCATCCAACAGCAGTCGAGCAAAGCCCCAAACAGGCAAGTACTTTCCACCCAAGAAAACCACACCAAAGCTGATTAAAGGACCCTATCCAGATGTGCAAGTTAACTGGTTGTCCTACAAGCGTCATATATGCATAGTCCTACTTTAGTAACCCTGGTCACATACGTGCATCCAACAGTCAAGCAAAGCCAAACCCCAAACAGGCAAGTACTTTCAACCCCAACTAGCCGCGCCAAGATGATTGGGGTCCTTTAGCCTATGCACATTCACAACTTAGTCGGACAAGCGTCAAACATGCATGGTCCTAGTAACCCTGGTCATATACGTGCATCCAACAGTCAAAATAAAGCCCCAAACAGGCAAGTTCTTTCCATCCAAATTAGCCGCCCCAGGCTGGCTCAGGTCCTTTAGCCTAAAGTATCAAGCTAAACGGTCCCCGTCCCACAATTCGTTATTGGTCATGCGTCATGCATGTGTCATATATGCAGCGTTTCGCTCTCGCGTACGTGCATCCAACAACCAAAGAAACAAAGCCGGGATAGGTTAGAGCCTGTGGACGGCTCGGGCGGGTTTTCATGGGAAATTTTAGAGGCACAGGCTGTCGGGCTTGATGATCGAAAACTCAACGTGCATCCAACAAACGAAATGATAATCTCTCAGATAGGCTAGAGCGAGGGCCTCCGCGGCATCAGACCAATGAGGATATAGCCAAGGATTTGAACAGCGATGCAGCAGGCCGTGCGCCTACGGCAGCCGTGTGGAAGCAGTAGATATCCAGGCGGGTGGTCGATCTCGCTGATATTCTCATGCGGGATTGTTTCACAGCAGAGGGGCGTGCTTGATGTATTGGGAGTTATCCGATGGTGCTTCTCGCCTATTGGGATGAAGAGCGGAGCGGGAACCCTTCTCCCCGAGTAAGGTATGTAAAGTATTTTGGTGGAACCAGGCTCCCTCTATATCCATCCACCCGCTTCCCCTAGGTCGTCCTGGCTCTCTTAGGGAAGTCATCCCAGGGCACTAACCCTAGGCGTGAGGGTGCTGGTGGACTTGTAGTGGATCGACACAGATCCGGTCATCCCCCAATGCGAAATTTCCATATTCAAGATCGTTGTACAGCAGCATGTTTCACCGATCAGAAACACCCTATCTCCCTTTTCTCCACAACCACCTCTCAAATTCAGCAGCATCCAGTCCCTTTGGCACCAGCCCTTTAGCAGTCTTCCACCTCGTAAACGCCCCGAAGACGGAACTCGAGGCTACGACACTGCTCCTGGAGCATCAGTCGTAGGTATATGGCAAGGCAGAGGACCGTGGGGAAGTATCGGCCGGCATATAATATACAAAAGCAAATGAGCATGGGAGACATGAAGCATCGGAGGCATTCTAATGAGGAATTAAGATCCCTCTTGCCGAGAGCTTTTGGGGCGTTGCCGCGGCTGGGAAGGTATCAAAATAGGTATCCGGATATGGGACTTGAATTCTTACACTAATATGAGCAAATTCATGAGATTGTGGGTGTAATGAGCATCCCATTGAGCGATCCTCTCCATAGTATCATTTCCAGCGTTCAAAATGGTGTCGTAGAAATCCTACTGGACAACAGCTCTCAAGGCTTCAGAGCTATTTCTTGATCTGCATAACCAACTTTCGGTTCGTGCCTAAGAGTAGTAGTGAGCCTACATGGCGACGACAGCGACAGAATGAGACCATAGGTGTAAGAACTTACCGAGGAAACGAGCCTGGCCTGTCTTCCTCCCTCGAGCGCACATGCCATCTAGCGCCACAGCAGCAGCCCATAAGTCATACCACGAAGCTTGATCTTCCGAGACGGTTATATCAATGGTTATCGTGCATCCGCCGCTCGCTGAAACAATTTCATCGTCAGCTGGGACATCCAAAATAAAATCTTGGAGAGAGACACATACGCTCAGTCAGGGTCTGGGGGAGGCGCTCCTCCACGCCTGCGGTTCCAGCAACCCCAAAGGTCGTCTGTTCGGTCGACGCTTTCATGGTGTTCAGGATCGTCTCACAAGCTCGGGAGTCCGGGCGTTTTGATGGAGGTGCTCCGGTACAGCGTACAAAAGGTGGTCGGTAAGCCTGCACTGTGACCTGGAAGTTTGCTTGGTCTCCTAGAGGCTATCATCAGCACATCGTTCCATTCAACTCGAATTTTTCCCCAGAGGCCCACCAATTCTAGAAGCCCGACCACCCCACGGTGGCTCCGATGCTTCTAGGCAGTACTGTTGTATAAAAGTCCCTGCCGTAAGAATATCATTTGCCTCGACTCCTGAAAATAGTCCTGTTTGACTATAATCCACGATGCACTGCCCGTCCGCTATAGTAGCCATTAGAGATATTTGAAGTAGGGATAGTAGCCCTTACAGCTTATGAAGCGCTTTGGGAGTGGAACATCCCACTGACCCAAATCACGTGGTCCGATAATAAGCGTCGGATTCCGTAAGATTGTGGCGGGATCGTTGGGTATTTGAGACACGGCTTCCCGGCAGCTAGCAGCAGGAGGATGGCCGTATATACTCGGTTCACATACGACTTTTGGCATTGCCGTGAGCGTCGAGTCTAGAAGTGATAATGCGGTGCTATTATCATTGTTTGTCGACCCCGAAGTATTGGTGGTGTTTGGATTGTAGTAGTGAGTTGACCCCAAGGTCAAGCTGTCCGGATTTGGCGGAACATTGAGGGCTATTGACACCACGAAAACGGATAACAGGTAAGGCAGTATCAGATAATGAGATAGTGACGACATCAGCAGAAAGAACGCTTAGACTGGCAAACGTACCAAAGCAAAGGCCAATACCTGACGCGAGAAAATATCCTACCGTAAAGCATGTAGCTAGAACGTCCTGCCCAAGATGATATCTCGAATTAGTTAGAGATAGTATGTTCTTTCCCAGAGCTACAGCCTCGAAGTGCAAAGCATTGGACCCACTTTAGCTGGTAGACGGCTAATGAATGCGGCTAAGCTGCAGAAAGGCGCAAAATCTATGCTAAAGACTGGAACGCATCTGCCAGACCGCTTCAATTCTAAGATGGGAACGAGTACCGCACGAGCGCCAGTAGTAAGCAGGGCACGACGGCATTCATTTGACGTGTTTGATATTTGCCACTTGCGAGGGATTGCTTGCCTTGGTCATGGCAATCCGACTACTGCCTTCGACACCAGAGACGTCAATTCTGCTCAAATACCGCTGCGTTAGTAGCTCTTGAGCCTTGTGATCTCTTCCAAGCCAACATAAGATATTTCATTCTGCATCTTTCCTTGACACATAGAGCTCCCATGATTACCGTGCCCGAAGGTCGATCAGGATCTGCTTGAGTCTGAAACTGTTGCCGTTTGCCCTTGCGAAAAGACTTTGGATGGTGCCATGTTTACATGTACGTTTTGACATTCGCTCGGTGGGTGGGTCTTTGTTTTGAGATCTTGCGATCTTGTGGTGATTGCAGTCAAGAAGGCGGCACGAATATAAAACTCGGCATCCGCAAGCATAACAGCATCAACCCTGGTCTTTGCATACACTATCGTCGCCACCTGGCGAGTCTGCATAGAGTAGCAACATCGCATTCATCTGTTCTTTTTGATGCTTGGAGTCCGTCGTACGACCTGGCGTGCTTGGAATCATCGGATAGGGGCCGTTCGGTCCGAAGCGGTCCTTATTGGTTCTAGCGCAGAATGGATGCCGTTGGAGCCAACACGGACTGTCGAGCACATACTACTCGTATTGCGTACCCGAGTTCACACCGAGTCGAGTTGCACTTTCCTTTCCTCTCGCAACTCAAATTGCTTTTGATATCTCGTGATGCTTTCTCAAATTGTGTGAGAAGAGATCGTCAAGTATACATATCTACAAGCCTATCGCTACACGAGTTCAGTACCTATGAAGGCCGGAGCGATATCTACATAGGAAGAGATGGCCGACGATTTAGAGCATTTCCTCAACCATTGATTCACCCACATTATCGTCAGTGGCGGCACGGCAGGCCTTGTCGTAGCTGCCCGTCTGACCGAGAACCCCAATATAGTCGTCGGTATCCTAGAGGCAGGTCCTGCGGCTTTCGATGATCCAATCATCAATGTTCCCGGCCGCTTCGGAGAATCTCTGGGCTCCAAATATGATTGGCAATTTGAGACCACAAAGCAAGCCAGGCTGAACGGCAAAAGTCTGACATTCAACAGAGGGAAAGTGCTAGGTGGGAGTAGTGCATTGAATTTCATGACCTGGAATCGTGGCTGTGCTGACGACTACAATGCCTGGGAGGAGCTGGGGGCGAAGGGACGGGGATGGGAAGCTCTTCTATAGGCCAATCAGTCTCTCAATGCCATCGAAATCTTGCGATGCTTCTAATCGCTACTCAACTTTCAACATTGGTTTATTTTCCGTATCAAGCATAAGACTGAAAATCAAACAGACCTTACTTCAAGAGAAGCGAGAACTTCCATGACCCAGGAGTCAGTCATAAGAACTAACATAACTCGCATTTTAATCCCAATTACCATAGTACTCGGGGCTCACTCGACACTGTATATTCAGTTACATATAGCGCCTCTCATCAACATTGGCACGAAACAATGAATAAGCTTGGCATCCATACTAATTGCAGCCATTTCTCTGGATCGAACGTTGGCTGCTGGACGTCAATAACAGGTGTAACCCCGGAAAAGCGCGAAAGGTGCTATTCGGCGACTGCATACTATATGCCAAACAGTGGCAGGAAAAACTTGGCGCTACTCACAGGGACGCTTGTACGAGAGGTCGTGCTTGAGCATGAGAGGGGTAAATGGGTCACGAAGGGTGTAAAGTTCATTCATGGGGGAGAAGAACATATAGTCAAGACAGAGGGCGAAGTCATCATCTGCGCTGGAAGTGTGCAGTCACCTCAGCTTCTTGAATTATCAGGCATCGGCAACCTGGAGATACTGGAGGCTGCCGGTATCGGTGTAAAAGTAGATAGCCCAAACGTAGGGGAGGATCTCCAAGAGCACATGAGTGAGCCCTAGGATATGATATCCACAATATTTGGGGCCAAAGGCTGACATAGTCACCAGTGACCGCCATGGTCTTCGAAATCGACAGCTCAATAGCAACACCAGAAGACCTCCGCACCGACCCCCTCCTCGCCGAAGCCGCAGACAAAGAATACGTCCTAAACCAATGTGGGCCCCGCACCGCTATCCCACCATCAGTAGCCTACCTCCCCCCCTTGCACTTCATCTCCCCAGCAAAGCTCAGATCCCTCGGCTCCAGCATCCTCGACCAATCAACAGCCGAATCCACATCAGCCGACAAAATCCTCGTAGAACGCCTCCTCTCAGACAAGAGACTTGGGCAGATTGAATTCAACTTCGATGTTAGTAATTACAGCCCCTATTTCAAGTCCCTTCCGGGAAAGAAGTACGCGACCATGTTGATGATGCTGCAATATCCATTCACCAAGGGGTCAATTCATATTCCTGCCATGGAAAACGGGAAGAGAGTCACCTCAGACGATAAGCCGGTCATCGATCCCAAATACTACCAAGGCCCAGGTGGCGAGGTAGATTTTAAGTTGATGGCAAAAAGCCAGAGGTTTGCGAATCGAATATGCCAGACCATGCCGCTAGCGAGTATCATCGTGAAGCGTGTCTATCCACCCAGTGAAGCAGAGGGTGTGGAGTACGATTTTTCGGATTGGGTAAGAGATTCTACGATTACGGACTGGCATCCTGTCGGTACTTGCGCGATGGGTGGCAAGGAAGCTAAGGATGGGTATGTGGTTGATGAGCGTTTGAGGGTGTACGGGGTGAGTGGACTGAGAGTTTGTGATGCGAGTATCATGCCGTTGCGAATCAGTGCGCATTTGCAGGCAACGGTGTATGCTATTGGTGAGTAAAGGGCTAGCTTGATTCTGGAACATTGGGAAGCTTCTGCGAATGGGACTCACTGAGGAGGATTTTGGTAGGTCTTTCCTGCTCGGGTGTTGTATTTGAGGAGCCCATCACGCTGGTGCAGTGATTTTCATGTTTTGGATCATTCTACTGTAGTTTAAACTTGTATCTGGGCCGCGACAATTCACCGGGTGATAGAGACCGTCGCTTACCGATCTTTGTGGGACGTGTGACTCGCCACTGCAAATATTCGCATACAACTCGCCGGCTGGCTTCACACAATGGAAGAGAGTTCCTTCTAATTAACACAAAGCCTTTTGTCCCTCCCAACCAACCACAAACCATACCTTTGTCCAGTAACCAGACAAAGGCATTCTCCCATAAACTCCACCGTCCACTGTCGCCCCACGCATTCTCCAAATCCCAGCACGCCTACCCCCAGCCCACAGACTCTCAAAACCATCCACAGGTAATTCGAACCCACAACCCCCCTCCCACCCCAAGCACAAAAATGTGCAACACAAAAACCACCATCCACCCCCGCTGCAAGCACCCCTGCTCCATCTCCCCCCCCCTCACAACCCCCTGCCCAGCACGCTACAGCGACCCCATCTATTGCGACATCCTGACCACAAAAGAAACTATCCCGCACAAAGACTTGCCGTTTTGCGACGAATGCTATAAGCGTAAGAAGCGGGCTGTTGATGATGTGAAGGCGTTTTTTAGGAAGGTCGATAGGAATATTGTGGAGCAGGGGGGTTGGGAGTTTGCGAAGGAGGATGTGGGGAGGATGAGGAGGGTTAATGTTCAGGTTAGGAGGAGTGAGGTGGGGTGGTGGGGGAGGGGTAGGTAGATGGGGATGGGTTTGGGGGTTTGATAGTGTCGTGGAGATTTTTGTATATTTGCGTAATTTCTATTGTACGTTCGTGAATGCGACAGCAAGCTTCAGATCTTGTATAGTCTTGTAATGGAAGCCATTCGGAACAAGGGAAAGCCCGGTTCTGTCGAGGGAGCCAGAGGTCTGAAATCTGATATTTTGACAGGGTACAGCCGTCACAAGCAATTGATTCGAGCTATTGAAAAGGAAGATCTGTGAGGATCTCGACCCTTTGACGACTGTTGGCGGGAATGGAGGCTCCAGAACGTAGTCCGTCACATTGGTCGGCACGGGTGAAAACAGAGTACGCAGTGTAGAAAGAAATATTGTAAAGAATATCAGGAGAAGTGATCACTGAGTGGGATTTACCCAGCAAGTATGCCGTACAGAAGCAAAGCGCGGATGAAAGACACAAACGGTAGCAGATATTTCTAGCCATACAGATTGGCGTTCAGAGGTTCTCCGCTGGCTGCACTTTCGCAGTACACTCGTAATGCAAGCAGCTTCAGGCTGTGACCGAGGGTCATAGGTTCAAGCATGCCAGTTGAGGAACAGTCTTTTTGGCAATCATGCGCAAATCAGTGAGGATCTTCAGGAGGTTGATCGTGGCAAGAATTCAAGAGTCCTCTACAGACCATCATGAAGATCGACTCGTGAAAGTGTATTTACCTAGAATGTTCTCATGTATTTAAAGGAATCGTATTGCGGTACGGGCTCGATATGTGGGGAAGCTTCATCGATTGGCTAGTTTTAGCGGCGGCCGCTAGGCTAGCGCATCGGCTTTGCCTGTATAAATACAAAGATTCACTTCAAAATATCGCCTTTTCCGCAGAAAGTGGTCCAGGTCTGGTCAAAAATGTTGTAGATCTGAAATTTGACAGAGATTTACTCGTTATCCTATTTTCATCAGCAACCGATAGAACGAAAAGCGTCCGGAGTCGATTTCTATCAATGGACAGTCCTGGTAAGACTCAATCAAGATGAGGGCCATAACGGTTTCCTCGTGCAACTTGAACCAGTGGGCCCTCGACTTTGTGGGCAACAAAGAACGTATCCTTGAGGCAGTGAAAAAGGCCAAGAGCGATGGCTCATCGCTCATCATCACTCCTGAATTGTCCATCCCTGGTTACAGTTGTCTAGATGCATTTCTTGAAAAGGACACTACATTGCATTCCTGGGAGGTTTTAAAAGATCTGGCTGAGCACGATGACTGTCAGGGTATATTGTTAGACGTTGGAATGCCTGTAATGCATAGAGGGTGTCTGTACAATTGTCGTGTGCTTGTGAGGAACAAGAAAATCCTCTACATTCGACCGAAAATGTCATTGGCCAATGACGGTCTTTTCAGGGAGATGCGCTATTTCACGCCGTGGCAAGGAAGAGGAGAAGGTACTGACCATATTCTGCCGGAAAGCTTGAAAGAGCTAGGAGACTATGGACGTGTGAGATTTGGTGATTGCGTTCTGGAAACAAACGACACAAAGATTGGCACAGAGATGTGCGAAGAACTATTTACCCCGGACAATCCTAGCACGCATCTTGCCTTAGACGGTGTAAGTTCAGACTCATCTCTCCCTCCTGGACCTGTTCTCTATTACAAAACACGTGCTAGAAGGGCCGACTCATGAGAATTACTGAAGAAGGGGGATGCTAATTTGGAAACCTTCGCAGGTTGAGATAGTCTGTAACTCTTCTGCGTCCCATTGGCAACTCAGGAAGCTCTCAGACCGGCTCCGACTGATAGAAGGGAGTGGCAAGAGAAACGGTTCCCTTTATCTGTAAGTGTTCCTCAGCCCATGACCCTTGTTTCCGTCCCAATTCCTTGATCAAAAAAGATGTCTCAGCCATTGTTGTTTTCATAACACCGCAAATATCCGAACATTTCCTTGAGGAGCTAATGATTGATGATGGGAAAGGTACTCAAATCATCAAGGCTGTGATGGTGATGGCCGCCAATACTACGACGGCTGCGCTCTAATCGCTCTCAATGGGGAGATCATAAGCCAAGCCTCGCAATTCTCTTTAAACGACGTTGAGGTTATCTCGGCAACTGTAGACTTGGATGAGATTTGGGACAAATGGTATCAGCCAGCTCGAAGGATGCAAGTCTCTTCAAAGCCCATCTATAACCCAATTTTTCTGGATGTAAACTTGACGAAAGCTGGCGATGCACTACCCGGTCTCCAACTCTCACCAGTCCAGCAAGCGATCATCGTCAAGCCTGAAGAAGAGATCGGCTTGGCTGCAGGCTGTTGGCTCTGGGATTACCTCCGACGAAGTGGCCAGGCCGGCATGTTCCTTCCTTTATCTGGGGGCATAGATTCTTGTGCGACAGCTGTGATATTCTTTTCTACGGCGAGGCTGGTCTTCGCCGCCGTCCAAGCTGGTAACGAACAGGTCATCAAGGATGTTCGGCGTATAGCTGGGGAGTCTGAAGGCTCGATATGGCTCCCTTCGAGTGCCCAGGACATTTGTCATCGACTCTTTCACACGTGGTGAGTTCAGAACCGTCGCACCGTATTAGGGAGAGTCTGAATTGATCATTGCTGACTGTAATAATGTTCTATATAGTTTTATGGGCACAAGCAACAGTAGTCACGAGACTAAAAGCCGTGCAAAAGATTTAGCGGCCGCAATTGGGTCGTAAGCTCGCCGTAGTACTTCTTTCTTTGGTAAAGCTGACCGAGTTCAGATATCACATTGGCCTGGACATGGATCTGATTGTACGGAGCTTTACGACGCTCTTCGTGCGTACCCCTGAATGGATCTGTGTTACTTACATAGACTGCCCTACAATTCCACACCAAATGGCAACGCTAACTTCGATTTTCGCATAGACCTCGCTCTTCGGCCTCAGACTGAGATTCAGGACTGAAGGTGGCACCAATCAAGAAGGTTTAGCCCTGCAGAATATACAAAGTCGGTCGCGCATGGTGCTGTCATATCTGCTTGCCAGCACCCTGACCATTGTCCGCAATCGGAAAGGCGGTGGCAATTTGCTCGTACGTTTTCCATGATTCATTGCTTTCCACATTCAATCTGTGACCCCAGATCTGATCCTTGATCGGCAGACAGCTGACTGTAACTTTATAGGTGCTAGGCTCAGCTAACGTCGACGAATGCCTTCGTGGCTATCTGACAAAATACGATTGCTCATCGGCGGACATAAACCCAATAGGAGGCATCTCCAAGAAAGACTTGTCCCGATTTCTGCGCTTCGCCAAGGACGAATACAACCTGGGAGTCCTCGAATCTTTCTTGGAAGCCACTCCAACTGCCGAATTAGAACCCATAAGCAAAGAATACGTCCAGAGCGACGAGCAAGATATGGGATGTACCTATGAAGAGTTGGGACTTTTTGGACGCCTAAGAAAGATCGAAAAGTTGGGCCCCTTCAGCATGTGGCAGAAGCTGTGCGCCATATGGCCTGACAAAACCCCTCGGCAATGTCACGAGAGGACTCGCTTCCTCTGGCACTACTTCGGCATAAATGTGAGTAACGTTGCACCTATCCATTCCGTAGGCATCATGTTGGGTTGCAAGACATTCGCTGGAGTATCTGCTCTTGCAATTCCTCAGACTTGTTCGATAATGCTGACTCGGAGATCTTGCAGCGTCATAAACAAGAAGTCCTCACACCGTCTCTGCATGCGGAGACATATTCGCCAGACTCGAATCGTTACGATCTCCTGCCCTTCTTGAGACCGCCGCTTACGTGGGCATACAATAAGATTGAGAGGGCGGTAAGTGAGGCCGAACAGCGACGATAGCTTTGCAGGCAAAGTGGAATTTGGAGCTGAGCAGATGCTGAATATGGCGGCATTGTGTGGTTTGAAGCTCCTATGTGAGGTGCTGTTGTACCAAAAGAGACCCTGTCTGAGCCAAGGCTCATGTCGAGAGGAGCAAATTAAGCTGGTGATGGGTTTTCATGTGGACTGTGGCCGTGATTCACGACGTGATGGTAATGACTGTACAATATCTGACATATGTTGTTCATAGCAAGGAACACGATTCTAATTGGGTTTCTGAAGCTCCAATCTCAGAGTTCCATGGGCATGATCCTCTAATCGTGCAGCGATACGATTCATGCCACCAATCGTGACTGCAGCCACTGGTCCTATCTACACCTCCACCCAACACCATCACTTCCTCCTCTCCTTCTCCTTCCCCAACAAACTCCTCGCCGGCTCCCTCAGCCAGATCTCAGGCCCCATAGCACCCTGCCCATCCTTCTCCACAATCCCTTCGATTTGCTTCGCAACACTTCGATTCGAACTCACAGTCGTGATCCCGCACATCCAGCCGTGCATGAAGACGCTTCTGTTGATATCCGTCAACTGCTCTGCAACCTGCGCCGCTATTGATGGTAGCGTGCCAACTCGTATTGCTGATTGAATGTCTGCATCGGATACTGTTGCGTTCACGATACGGATGGGAAGACGCCAGGTTTCTGGGACGGTGTAGTCGGTATACTCTGCAAAAGCTTTCTGTAGAGATTTTCGCTTTTGCTCGTTTTGGTTCTGATCGTTATGTGCGAGTAGAAGCTCGGTCCTCGCTCGCTCTTTTGGCATTCCGATGGTATCGACAATCTCTTTCATCCGTTTGGCTGCTTCTTGCGTACAAATTAGATCCTTATCTGCCATGGCTGGCCACAGACTCGAGGGTAGAAGGTGGTCTCTTGTCTCGATCTCGAT
>JAABUL010003733.1_pt1 | contig 21925 bp, 22 predicted proteins | sample 5559151 | NCBI WGS metagenome assembly JAABUL01 (sample SAMN10711876, study PRJNA513368) | rock metagenome | isolation source: Antarctica rocks | place: Antarctica: Victoria Land, Pudding Butte sud | reverse complement strand
ATTACGGAGATTGGGGATGAGGTGGGTGGGGTGTGAATGGTTTTTGAGGTGTGGGTTTTTGGGGTTTGGGGGAGGGGGGGAGGGAGGGGTGGGGTTTGGGGGGGATTGGTCTTGTGTTTGGAGACGGGGCTTGGAATAGAGGGGATGGGTTGGATTCGAGTGAAAAGAGAATCATGTCTTGGACCCGGATGGGCGTTCGATATGAGGACAGACGACCTTGTACCCTGCTCCCCAATGGAGAAGAAATGAGCGACTGCAGAAACCACACTGCTATACTTTCGGACCGGTGTTGTTGTTATCGTTGTTGGTACGTATATTCGTATCACAGCATGTACACTCATGGTGCAGAAATCATACAATTTGATTAAGAAAATAGTTTTTGAATAGATATATGAAGATATCCCTTCGATGCAGAAATCCTACACTTCAACTCGAAAATTGGTTATTGGATTCAGATATAAAGATTTTCTTTTCGAATAGGAAAGACTATACCAGATATTCTTCCGTTCATCTCGTGGAATGGCACCTCCTGAGGCTGAGTAATCTCACATCATGACAGACATTCAAACTCATAAGTCAAACAAGTAGCCGCGATGGGGTGGATAATAGTGTGTGTGGTCTTGGGGCGCTGCGGGTACTGAGACAGGTTTTGTAACATTCTATATCTGCCATTGTGACACGCTGACTGGTGGGTGTTATAGTACTCATGTTGTCCATATGTGAGCGAAATGGTAGCACGAGGACACAGAGGGCTGGTTTGATTGGTGTCCTCGATTTCTCAAGTAAATTGATCCTGGACATGCATGGGTGGATATTGATTATAGACGTACTAATTCAATGTTGGATACGCCGTCACGCCAAGATTACCTCCGATATCAGCACGGAGTCTATCGAGAATGGCCTGAAGGCTCTAGTGAAAGGCATAGAGGATAAAGATCGCTCTCGATCTAGAGTCCAGTAGTAAATGTGATCGGCTAAGTGTCACGACCGCTTGTTTGTCGTTCTCCTTGTCATCATTATATTAGCACCTTCATTCTCCTCTTCACTCTCCCACTTTCATGCTCATTGTTAACTCAGCTCTCCATGTCTATCGAGTCCCTACCTAGTATCGTCATTGTCCTCATTACCACCTTTTGAGAAAGATTATAGCTCGTTAGATTAGATCGATACTGAGTGAGCATCGTCGCAAGAGATATGTTTAGAAAGGATTATTCTCGATTACGAGATTAGAGATGGTGAATTGTGGGAGGTTAGCAGAAGGGGGCGGTTTTCGGGACCTGAGATGCTTCACGGTGTGACCTTGTGTCTTGTTTGGTTCACTCGTTTTGTCTTCCTGCGGGCCGCACTACCTCGCATCAGGCAGCGTGTTAGCGAGTCTTACTGTCTGTGCTTGAGCCGTGTTTCTGAGAAAATCAGCACACCGGGCTGATAAAATGCTCGGTTGAATGGGTATCTTCTGCACCGTGTGACTCGAGAGTAGGTCAAGAAGTTGCCTGCTTTTGTGGTATCTCGATGCTAGATAATGGCACATGAACGTAGATTCTCCCCAGCGCCTCGCTAGATGACTGTAGCAGTAGTATACACAAAACCCGATGACCATACCGTTACTTTTCCAGTGGGCCTCCCTCTTTGTTCCAGCCTCTACTCCTCATGCTCTCCTCAACCCGATCCCATATACCCTCCACAACCTCCCTGTCCCTCCATCTTCCACTCGTCCCTTGTTGCGGGTTCCACTTCTCCACCTGTGCGCTCGTTACGCCTCTGCCCCAGCCTTTGACGGTCCCAGGGATGTCTTCTCCTCGCCAGCCAATGTAGATACCGAGTGCGTTCTTGAACAGATCGGGAGCATTCTGCCATTTGTAGCTCTTGAATTGCCACGTCTGACCTGTGGTGAAGACAGCAACCACACGATTCCAATAATCAGGCTTAAACTGCTCAGGTGTATCGACGAGGATGAAGCGGAAGGGGCGCTGATTATCGATTGAAGGTAGTAGGCGAGAGACATGGAGGATATTGGCGGTAGCAGAGGAGCCGGCGAGGTTGGAGTCGGGCGGGATGTAGGTACCTGATTCGAGGAAAGATTTGATGTTGCTCATGCGCAGCAGCGAGGATGCAGAAGGTGAGAGAAGTATGATTGGATCGGGACGGCGCCCAGATTTCTTGTCACGGGAGGCAAGGGATGTTGTGGTGGTGGAGGAAGGAGCGGTGCTGGGGTTTGTGGTTTTCTTGCGGTCTTTGAAGAATGTTTCGGAGTATTTGCGGACATGGGAGAAGTCCTAAGGATGAGCAAATCAGTGTTGATGGTATCCTCAAAGGGGCGGCGAGTCTCACAGTTGGTTTTATGCCTCGTAGTATACTGTTCCTATCCCCCATCTTTCGCTCTAGGTTATAGATCTCTTGCAATCTCGGGTCAATCTGCTTTCCAGACCCTGCACCCGCAGCGCCACTTGGCACCGTCGACACACCACCAACAGCTCCGGATGCCAATTGCGCGGACTCGGTAGCAGATCCATCTGTAGTTAAACCTTTGATGTATTCGCTCTCGTCGGACGCGCCCTCTAGCCACGTGATCAGATCCAATCTTTCCACAAATACCAGGTTCTGCACTTTGCTCGCCGCTCCAGCGCCATCGGTGCCTCCAACCTCTTCATTGAGCTGTTGTGCAGAGGCGATATAATCTCTGATCTCAGAGTCCTTTTGCTGCCATGCGAAATAGATGCTGCGCAGGTCGACGGGCTTTTCCGAGGATATAAACCGAGTGGCGATATCTAGGGAGAACGAGTGTGGCTCGGGAGAGGTGAAATGGAGGTGAGTTGCTGCGCCGAGGTTGGAAGTGGTGGTTTCGGGGGTTGGGGCATCTGGCGAGGTTGTTGGTCTCGGAGGGTTATTGGAGGCAATGGAGCTGCGGAGACTGGTGAGAGGATCGTGGGATGTGACTTCAGTAGTAGCCATAGTGTTCAGTTCTCTACGGAAGATACTCGGTTCGGAACACGGCGAGCCTTACGTCGTGGTAGTGCTGTATACTTTATCAGAGGAAGCTTGTCTGCCAAGATGCCAAGAGATCTTTAATGTCTTGGCGGAGCTTATACAAGACTAAAAACCACTGCACAACCTTTTATTAATTACTACGCAAATGCCTCAGCGACTCTAAGTTGTCCTAGACGATGATAGCTAAGTAATAGGTTGTTGATAGGAAAATTATTTGGTGGGTGCTCTCTTCCAAGTCGCTAGTGTGCAGTGGTTTTTGTCACCGACTTGAGTACGCATTCATACTTGAACACCAAAGATATTACCTTTCTCGACCAATCCCTGCATCATGGCGCGATTTCAAGAACCTTCAAGCTCTACAGCGTGAGAGCAAGAAGAGCCAGGTTACTAACCCTTAGAGACTTAGATACAAGCCCTCTGCAACAACGTCCCTTGGTTGATGCCTCAGATCGAACGGAATTCGAAAAGAATGGAGAAAATGGGGTCTCATTACGCAAGCTCTATACTGAGTCGGACTATAATACACAAATATTCGAGCAAGCTTATTATCCAGTGACTGAGCCCGCCCAGTCACAGCCTAGAACCCCACTGCGATATGGGATATACAACAGACTTTTCGGTAAATTTATCCGACGCCAAGGAATTTGGCTGAGATCTTACCAAAAAGACATAATTTCCAGATATAATTTTCATAACATATAGATAGGAAACTATGCCTGAAATTTTTATAGGGACTAGCGAAATATATAGTCTCTATCCAATCAAAGTTATAGAACTAGTAGGATACGCCTTAGGGTCTCCCACAGTACTCGTTTCTAGACGTGTCAAATTTCGCGATATTTCGTGTCATTTTCGCGGAGTCATCCCGCTTACCGCATGCTTATTTCTGAGGGCTCACATTGTAAATTGTACACTGAAGGAACCGCTTATTATGATTTCAATCCGAAGGGCGCAAATGATAGATAAATAGTGTAGGTATCAGATGCATGATTCTTAGAAAGAGTAAATATGTGGTTCGCTAGTAAGTACGCTGCGAGGTCAGAGTGATTTTGGTGAGATCGCGGCCAAATTCCTTGACGTCGGATAAATTTACCGAAAAGTCTGTTGTATGAGGGGCTTTCTAAGGCTAATGAGGATTTCACTTAGGGGCGACGTGATCTACTCTGGAAATAGTAGAATACGATGCGTTCCCTCTTCCAGAATCAACTCTGACCGCCGAGTCTAGAATTCTTCCCGATGATTTAAAGAAATGCAACGGTACGAAGTCATATTCGCCGCCGCTTCCCAAAGTCGTCAGGAGAAGCGGCTTGAGCCATTGTCCTTCTTCTCAAGAAGAGTTTTGGATCTGTTGTGTTGGAATGATTGAGCCGGTGGCGGTGCGGCAGTCGTTGCAGTGGTCAGTCGTTACTAAGGGTAGGTGGGCTGGATTGTCGGCAGGTGAGTATGGGTGGAGGGGCCGAGAGGAGATTTGGGGGGCTGAAATCTTGTAACGGACTGCGCGGCAGTTACAACCGCCGTAAATGGTGAAGGGGTCTAAGGGTAGAGGCATGCCGAAGGGTCGCTTGTGAGAGAATTCAGTTGAAGAATGTGGGTAGTGCGTGGTTGGTCAAGCTGCTGTCGAGTGTGCGGTAGGGTGCGGAGATCGTGGGGCAAGTTCAACGTGGACAAAGAAACCGAATAAGTTCCAAGTTGATCTTGGTCGAATAATGATGGAGAGTGCAGATGGCTGTCAGATCAATTTATTGATTAGTAAGGTGCCAGAGACTTTGAAAATTGTGCGTCACCAGGGTCTATGTAGTGTTGACGGCTGGAATTCATTTCCGCAAGCCAATGAGTATATCTGAGTATCGGTCGAGATCGGTAATGCTGTCGATGATATAACGTCTACTAATACTTCTGTCTTCCTTACGTCTTACACTTCATATTCTATTTATTAAGATCTATGGTTAGCTTATTTACCCTTTTTTCATGTTAAATGCTATGCAATCAGAGCGTCACTGGTGGCTAGTGATGTGCGTTTCTGGTTCCGAATCAGGACGCTTGATGCAGCCTTAGGACACTGCACACACAGTCCGTTATGGGTATTTCCTGGGCTGACAGTTGACATCCGACTAGATTTATGCTAATATGTATTGAAGGCTGCCTTAGTTTATCGCGCTCTTAGAAGACATGACCCTTAGTCTGCTTAATGCCAATAACATTTATATCTCGCCACATAACCACCGCTACAATGCCAACAGCCCAAACAGCAGTACCCGCAATCAACATTGCCATCTGCGCGCCGCCGTAGGCATGCTGAATCGCGATACGAGCAGGCGAGCCCACCGCGTACGACAACTGCACCGTGATGTCCTCATAGATAGTGGGCAGATTGGGGAGTTCTGAAACAGGAAGGTATTCAGCGAGCTTCTTTGGGAGGACGTCCTGCCAGATGGCGGCGGCAACGGTCAGGCCAATTGCGCCACCAATATTACCGAACATTCCCAACACAGCCAGAACAACAGCAATATGTTGATGTGAAGCAGCGGCCATAATGGCAATCTCGTCGCAGATTGTGATAGTACCGGCGGCGAAAGAAATAAAGATCTGGCACATGACGATATAGCCAACGTTACCGTCGGGCCGGCGGAAGTTTATCATCAGGCCCAACCCAAGGATGCTCAGAGGAATAGCAAAGTAGAGGCAGACGGGCTTATAGCGTCCAGTGTAGTGTATCAGCAGACCCACAGCGAGAGAGCACAAGACGGAGCCAACGGTGTAAGCCTGGACGACATAGCTAGCATCGGTAACGCTCAGGTCATTCACCACTTGCAGGAGAGAGCTGAAGTAGCTATTCCAGCAGGAGAAACTAACAAACAGCGTAGCAGAAAGGATACAAGCGCCGAAGACCGTACGATCCAGGAGGAGAGAATAGGGAATAAATGTAACAAGGGCGAAGAATCTCTCCCATACAGCGAAGCAAGTCATAAGAACGATGCCGAACACCAGCAGGCAGATGATGAGCGGAGAGCCCCATCCTTTCGCTTGTAAGGTGTAAAGATTAAATGGCAGGAGAAAGAGAGCGACGCCGGCAGAGAGCAGAATGAGACCAACAGCATCAAATTCGCGGCAGTAGTGGAGAAAAGACTGCCAGGCTGTGCGTTGACTCTCGCGCTTCGGGACAAGGCCCTGCTCCTTGGCCTTGTAGTAATTGTACACCAAAAGGCCAAAGAGCGGAAGGGTTATGGCGGGTATGATCATCGTGAAGGTCCCAAAGCACCAACGCCAGCCAGGTCCTTTCAGGTACGCCGAGGAGATCGGGCCAGCCAACCAGCAGGTAATCAGATTAGGGGAACTGGCAAAGGCCTGCATCAGACCTCGATTGCGCAGCGAGGATGTATCGGCAACGAAGACGCTAAGACTGTATTATAGGCCGTTGTTCCCAACGGTATAGAAGACTTGAGCGGCAGCATAGGCCTCGACATTATTGCACGCAGCCATCATGACAAGCCCAGCCGTAGCGAGGAGAATGCAGGAAAGAAATCCCTGGGGCCGGCCAAAAACATCCAGGATCTTGGCGAGGGTGAGATTGGTGACACCGCCGATGACACTGCTCAGGATGCCGATGGTCGGTGTGAGCGAGTGCTGCGCGAAGGCAGAGGTGACATAGGGGGTAAGGGCAGCTGTGGTGCCGGACAGCATACCCTCGACAAGATAGATGAGCCAGATCATAACATAGGCGAAGATCAGAGCGGTGGTCGTCCATGCCACGGTCACAGCCTCGATGTTCTGGACGCCGGGTTGGACATTGGCATCTACGATGGACTCGTCGCTGTCTGGGTTGGGGCCCGAGTGCACGGAATGGTCCAGGTCGTTGACGGTGCCAGGCTCCTGCTTGGTACGAGCGTCGGCTTGCGGCATCATGGTCTGCTGCTGAAGAAGGTAGAGAAGAGCTGCTGAAGAGCGAGAGGGAGAGAGTGGAGCAATGGTAAAGAAGCCGATACTAATCGACAAGACTACATTATGTGAGTGCGCCAACAAACAACCAACCGACACGTAGTAATCAATCACTGAAAACTCCACCCCAAGCCCCAGGACATCATGTACACGTAGAAAATCCAACCAATAACAACAGCCTCAAACCTTCTCTAATGCTCTCGTGGGTAAGCCGAAGCACACTCCACAGACGGGAACTAGAGCATGCATCAGGCTGAATGGCCTCACATCTTCTGATCCTACTACCGCCTCTGGATTATCGTGACCAATCATAATAGCCTCAAACCTGCTCTAGTTGGCCTCTGAGGGCGTCGGCACGAGCTTCCTCGTGCGTCTGGGTAAGCTGATTCTCCTGTCATCTGCAAGCTAAAGTGAAAGTAGAGTAAAGCACACCACACAGCCGCGCGTCTAGGTAAGCTTATTATCATCTTCAAGCTAAACCATAAAGTACCATATCCCTTATGTGGGCGCGAAGTCACACCCTCACTAAATAGCGGGAGCTAGCTTTTTGGGGTTTAACGCGCACATCATCTAAGCCTGTAAAGGCTAGTTTGCCCAGCAATTAAACCCCAAAAAGCTAGCTCCCGTTATTTAGTGAGGGTGTGACTTCGCGCCCACATAAGGGATAGTCGGGAGCTAGACTAGAACCACTAAGCTAGAGCGTTCTTCGGGCCGGATAACCCTGTTCGCTATTATAATACTGACTTTTTTGCCTTTTCACCATCCTTATATCTTAATACATCATCACTCCTTTTCTCTCTTCCCCTTCGGCACCCGAGCAAGCCAATAAAGCCCCACAGCCGCCGCAACATTAAAAGTCGCATATATCAAAAAGTTCCCAAATTTCCTCCACCGATCCCCATACTCTGCACTCACGCCCTCCAAAAAGATATTCGTCTCGCTGCCGCTACAAAACACACACTCGGTGGTCCAGTTCATGCTATCAGGTATGAGGTACCCGCCAAACTCTTTGATGTAGGGTGAGAGGTAGGTGGAGCAGTTTGTGAGAGAGGGAGGGGAGAAGTGCAGGAGTTTTTCGGTGGAGCAGGAGATGGGCGCGTTGGCGAGACCGACGGGCAACATGCCGGAGACCAGGTAGGTGAAGGGGGAGACGCGGTACAAGAATATCCAGAAGCTGGGGAGGGCGGTGGGTGTTGTTAGGACGCTGGGGGGTGTTATGTCAGTATAGGCTCTTCGGAATGGTGCTTGGATTTTGGGGGGAAATGTGGAGGTAGCAGGTAAGAGGGGAGGCAGAGGGGATGACATGACATACCCGCAGAAGATCAATGAAAGTGAGAATATCAGATTCGTAATATTCCCTGCCGTCTCGGCAGTCTCAATCCCCGCAATAACCATATTCGTAAACGTCCCAGCGAAGATCATGAACGTCAGAATAAACAAGAACATCAGTGCTCCTCTTTCGGCTACCTGACCTGCCTCCACGGCATTCTGGCGCAGTCCGATGGGGTAATACCAGCCTATAAAGACGAGCACAGCCATGAGACGATTCCAGGGAATCTCGACTAGGATGTTTGACAGTATGAACATTTTCCAGGAAGAAGTCTTAGATAGACGTTCTCGGACTTCGTAGAGGGCGCGTTGGGTTACGAAGTACGGCATGATTTGTTGGCAAAAGTTGGAGAAGATTGTGAGGAGTGTAAAGACTGGGAAGAGTTGGTTTTGTAGGCCCTGGAGCGAGTTGGGCGTTTTGCAGAAAGAGAATCCGATGAACATTGCCTGGGCTAGTATTAGACACGTTTCGTGATGCTTTTGGACGGGTTTGCACATACACTGAGAAGACAGAGAGCGACTTTGAAGTGTAGATATGAGGGAGTACGCCAGCATTGCTGGAAGACTCATAAGCACAGTCTCGAGCTGTGTACCGACCGGAGCTGCAAATGACCAAAGTGCATCTGGATCATTGACTGATACTGGTTGCTTAGACAGTGTTTCCTTCATACTAACATATTAGTAAGTAATAATATATCTAACTTTATATAATATAACTAAAACCTATATATAGATATATATATGCTAAGACCCTAATTGGTCATCTGCTAAGGTTGACCCGGACTGAATTCCAATATAAGCTACACCAGCAACCCTTTTGGGATATCGTTCAGGATCCCTCAACGTAATGCTCATGAGCGTTTCGAGCCATAACTTTGAGCTGAACTTGCCAGAATTTGGATCCAGCAAAGGATGCTCAGACCTAAAGAAAGGGTTGATGAGTTCTCCCCTCTCATTCTTGACGCCGTGGTATGACAGTGTCCTCGCAACTCAATTATCTTTTCCTCTTCGCCTTCATCCAGACATGAGCTGGCTGGTGTGGAAAACTGGTATTGGAGCTTCTCTTCCACTATTTCCACGGGCTTCTCGACAGCGGCTTCCGTGTTAGACACGATGCCATGCCGGCAGAGTGCCCATTGAGTCGTTCTGATGCTTGTTGGTTGCTTGCTGATTTGCCGCCCTCATAGGCTCATGGAGCTCGCACGTCTTTTCCTGAAAATGACTGGGTCGACCATCCTCGTAGACGATTTCCAGCATGGGATCTTGCTTGAAATCACCCATTGTGCCGCTTATCCACTCGCCATCCGCCATTAAAGCAACGCTACAATGCCACGGAGTCGTAAATCCGGTTTTGGTGTCAAGCAGGCTCATGGATACCTTGTGCTCGCCTGTAGATTGATGGATAGACAGGCGTAAATGTCTTGGAAAGGCGAACCTAACCGCCCCCGCAAAAGCCTGTTTGGGAAGGTTTAGCTAGAGCAATTACCAAATATGCTATGTTATCGAAGGCTCAGAGAGAGCAATTGAAATCTACTTACATATCCTCGGCTCAGCATTTGTTTGGCAAGGTAACTCACGTCCCTTTTATAGCCTTTGTTCGATCTGCCTTTGCCGAGTGGGAAGATATATCGCAAGTCTGACTCCAGGAATCTTCGATATCCGAGGTAAGTCATCCGTGTATCGGGATTCGTGGCAATTTCGTGATCGATGTCGAGGTTATCTTTGCCGTATTTGTTCAAGAGAAATCGGCGGAAATTGGTGGCGTTGGCGACGTAGGTGATCTCTTCTAGCTTCTCTGGCAAAGCGAAATTGACTAGGTCTCTGAGTCTGGAGAAGTCAATATGGTTGAATCCCTTCTGGACAGCCATTGTGCGTAGAGCCTCTCCGTAAGCCCAGGTATCGCGATCCGGTATGCCCAACAAGTCTATCAATGCAAAACAATTCCATCAGCAAGCGGCTCAAAGTAAGGGAGATGGCTTAGTTGGTGTTGGACGGACCATTGTAGACAAGGCCGTCCGAGATGATGGTGAGCTTAGCGCCAGGTGGGTACACGTCCCCAATGCGTATGCACATGGTATCCAACCGTTCAAGGGCCAACTCCTCGGCTTTATCGGGTAGAATACCAAACACTTTGTGAATCTTGTTTGCCGACTTGAACGGGAATGCTGGGAGGCACATTTCCACCTGTGTCCCCGCTATGACGAATTGGTCAATGACTGACAAGAACTTGGACCTGCCCGCAGCGAGTTGTTCCATAGAGTCATCGAATTTGTTGAGGGCGTACTCGAAGATTATATTCAAGATCGCGTTCGAAGTCCCCGTTACCTTCATCATGGTATGCAAGGTATGGGAGGAGTTCTCATCATCCAGAGCAAGCCCTACAGGGGCGTTTGTGGTTTGAGGAACGAAATGCATAACGGACAAGGCGGACTGGTTGGTACTGGAATCCAAAGACAAACAAGAATGAATTATGAGTCGGAAGAATAGTTGAAGGACCACTGGACCAAGAGAGGACTAATATGAGAGGCGGCTAAATACTTGCTCTACCAACATATGCCTCAATGATGCGATACAACTAGGTATTTCTATGTAATCATGGAACAGCAACCTGGGATATTGATACTTACTTTGGAAATTACGAAAAACGCAGTCGCTCCGCTGACACCGCCTTTCTCGTACCTGACACCCCTGCAAGACTACGCCGTCAGCATGGAGCGCAGCAAGACCTATAAGAAATTGAAAGTCAGACGTAAGTCCTGGATGATCCGTATACGTGGGGCCAAGCCCGATGACAGGGACATGGTACGGGCCAGTATGAGACCTAGAGCCGAAAGGACGAGTGTCCAGTCAAGCATACAGAGTAGCCCCCAAAGAAGAGGTTAATATTACCCGGGTATGGTATCACTGCGAACCACTATGCAAGTACTTTAAGCATACTTGCCGAATCTAAGCGCTCGGGGGTGTCAACGTAAAGTAAGTACTTTAGGGATCTGGGGGTGTGAGATATGGAAAATAGGGTGGTCAGCGGAGCGGTTGCCAAGAAAAATCCTAATCCTACGTTAGCATACTAAGAGACCGAGTCAAGGCTAGGATTGGCTAAGATAAGCATGAAATCTATGATATCTTCAATTCATATCCCGACGAGGGTCGGTTGCAGAAGTCCCACCCGACTTTCTGGTGGAGCCGGTCGGCAGGGACTTCTACAACCGACCTCGCGAGCACCTGGCTGACTATCTGACAAAGATCTCCCAAATATGAGCGGTGAGTGAGTCTGCAAGCGCATTACATGGATTATCCGACGACGTGGTTCCCAGTGATTGGAGATTGGAAGGTGGGAGGGGCTTCTGCAGGTATACCTAATTCTGGTTATGAAGTCGGTCTCGTGGACACCCTTCACCTCTGAAGCTGTTTGTATGTATCGCTACCAATCCTGATACCTCACCCATTTTGTCGAGTGGCTTACTGGCTGATATATAATAGTGGCTCTCGAAGCCGCCGGTACACACGGATTCAAAGGACCACTTTCTATTCGGATTGAAGTTGAGCCACGGAGGTTTGGATACGACGCGGGATCAGCTAATGAGAAGCCTAGAGGGTGAGGTATCAGGATTGCGGCGGATACGAAGTAGGATGGTCAGCTTCTCGTCCGTCGCCAATGTCTGAGCTCAGCATTCAGAGCGGCTGAATAGTACTAGGAATACTGTCACGTCTCTGAAGCACTCAATAGACGTCTGAGTACTCGATCCATATACCTTATCGCCTACGACATCTCTCGCTGTCGCTGCCGTAGATGAAAACAACCACCCGACTAGCCCCGGGTCGCATGCTAGCAGCCCCGGTAGCCCGCTAAGCTTAGGGCCGGCCCGGGGCCGCCAATAGAGATGATCCCGCGGCCGCTAAAGGCGCGCCGCGCCTGCCCTAAGCTCTAGGGGTGAACTTCCTAGAAAGGCCCGCTTAGCAGGCGCTTTCTTACCTCATAGAGGCTATAGTCAAAATATAAGCGTGGAGAAAGCATGATATCTTCGTATGTGGCCTAAGCTAATCATGCTCTCTGGCGCCGCAAAGAACGCTGCATGAAATTTTCACGATGGTAAGCTTACAACGCGGCTGAAAAGTCGCGAAGGAACTTGTCCGGTCGAGCAGCGTCCCGTACTGAACCATGTTGCCAAGAACACGGTATGGGCCGTATGATGTTGTATACCTGCACACTTGTGTGAAATTCTGTGTGGAGTATGGTAGTATAAGTAGGTGTCGCGTCCAAGTCATCGTCCAAAACCCCAATCTCTTGAACTTGTCCCTTGCAATATACCGACTTACCTGTCGCTTTTCCGAGATCTTCCCCTGAATATTGCAATGGAAATGAATACCTCGACGGAATATGGCAAGAGGCTAATCCCTCAGATCCTGGACAGCGTGGCTTCTGCCGAGCCAGATCGCATCTTGTACTCAGTGGCGACATTTTCCGACAATTCCCAGAAATTTCGGCATATATCTGCTCGCACCTTTGCCAAGGCGGTGGACAAAACTGCTTGGTGGCTGCAAAATCAGGTTGGAAAACCCACGTTGATCCAAACGGTGGGCTATATCGGACCTCGTAAGTGGGAAGGAAATCTTTCAAGCTTAGCATTGTTGTTCCAGCCCATTTACTGACTATACTGAGATGATATTCGGCACATTCTGTTGACCTACGCGTGTGTCAAGGTTGGTTACGCTCTAAGTACAAGTCATTCTATGCCACGATGAATGATACTTGGGTTCCGGCTGCCTGACGTCGCTTTTTTCCTTTCTTGCGCAGGCCTTGTTCCTTTCTCCCAAGAATAACACTGGAGGGGCTTTAGCAGTCCTCGATGCGGCAAAATGTAATATTTGGGTCAAACCACGCGAGCAGCCTTATCTTCCTCTGGTGGAAAACTTCCTGCAGCAACGCCCCATGAAAGTTCTGGATATCCCTGACATCGACGAGCTTCTCGATGCTGAATCTACCGAGTCTTTCCCGTATAACAAGACCTTTGATGAGGCTGTCCAAGACCCGTTCTGCATCCTGCATACCTCTGGGACCACGGGAGTACCGAAGCCTATATCATGGTCTCACGGTCTGATCGGCACGATGGATGCGGTGCGCCTGCTTCCACCTACTGATGGCGATGATGGGTTGGCCCCGTGGACATCTTTGTGGAAGGAAGGTGATAGATTGTATTCGTCATTCCCTATGAGTCACGTACGTATCCTGTCCCCAAATAGCCTGGAAAGCTGTGGGCTAATGGCATGAGATTTAAAACTCACAGGGTGCCGGTATTATTATGGACATCATTTTACCTTCCCTCTTCGGCCTGCACTGCGTTTTGGGACCTGCGGGTGTTCTACCTAATATGAACCTCGTGGAGGCTCTCGCAGACCATGGGAGAATTGATATTTGGAGTATGGTTCCATCACTTGTCGATGAGCTGGGCGTGACCCCTGACGTCTTGGCAAATTGCAAGTCGTCGAGATTCATCTGTGCATCTGGCGGTACGCATATTCTTCTTATCGTCTCCTCCTTTACGATCATAGCATTAAAGCTCTCGCTCTTAAGGTCCCGTCAGTCCAATTAGTGCTGGCAAAGTGAACGACGTCGTCAGAGTCTTGAACTTGACAGGTACAACAGAAGGTCTGTTCATCGGCAACCTTGTGGTAGAAAGGGATGATTGGCTCTGGTTCGCCTTTCACCCTTTCTCCGGCTTCGAGTTTAAGGAGGTGGAGCACGGTATATATGAGCATTGGGTGCATCGCAACGAGCATTGGCCTCTGTTCCAGGGCATTTTCCACACGTTTCCGGCCGAGCAATCCATCAACTTCAAAGACTTATACGTCAAGCATCCCACTAAGCCAAATCTTTGGGCTTTCATGGGAAGAAGCGACGATACAGTCGTCCTGTCGAATGGTTATAAGATATCACCATTAGAGACGGAAACTCTCGTCACGACACACCCTGCAATCGACGGCTGCCTCATAGTAAGTGAGCCCATTCAGGCTCTCCCTGAGTTCCAAGGAAGTAGCACCCCATAGCTAAAGCAGCAATACCCCGCAGGTCGGAACCGGAAAGCCCCAGGCAGGCCTGCTCATTGAGTTGAAAGATCCATCATCGAAAGACAACGAGCTCTTTGACAGCATATGGTCAACAGTAGAGAAAGCCAATGCGCTGTCTGTCCACAAGAACCAGCTGCAGAGGGACTACATTACCTTTGCAGAGCCAGACAAGGCCTTCGTCCGCACAGACAAGGGAACTGTGAAGCGACGTGCCACCCTGGCACTATATGCCGACTACATTGAGCGTTTCTATAACACACGAGATGAGCACTCGGATGCTGTCACAGTTGATACGAGTTCACTTGAGTCAATCATGAATTCCATCCGCCACATCCTCGGCTCCTTATTGCCTACAATTCACGAAGCCTCGCCAGATACGGACGTGTTCAGTCTCGGGCTAGACTCCCTCCTTGTGTTTCGGGCTGTCAAGAATATTCGGGCTGCCATGGGGCTACAGGATCAACTTGCCCCTCGACATCTCTATGCAAATCCTACCCTTGCCAAGTTCTCTGCCGTTCTTGCACGGTTAGCGGCCGAGGCGAGAAAGACAAACGGAACGGCTTCAGATGACGTTAAAGGCGATTTGGCCAAAATGAAAAGGATGATAGACCAACACAAGGCGCGGCTGTCGTTCAAGTTGAACCCATTTGACTACGTGAATCCTAATCACTACATGGGATTGAATTTCTTCTTTGCTCTACAGAAAGGGATCAGTTTCGAACAAGCTTTTACGAAGTTGCAAGAGGGTCTCCGTCGCACAATGCAACTTATTCCAGCCCTCGACGGCAAGATGATGATTTGCTCGGAACAAGAAATCGGTTATAAGAAGGGCGACCTCCGTCTCACAATTCCCCCTCTTCCACCGGTCTCCTCGGATAGCGATAGTACGGACTCTTCCACGAGGCCGAGGCAGCTGGTCTATAAGGATCTGTCTCATGTTCTTCCGCCGTTCGAAGAGTTGCGAGATGCCGGATTCGTGCCGTCCGCATTCAAGGACGAACCTGTCCTCGATGAGAATACGTTCCCGCCGCTGCCCGCTGATATCTTGATCGCACAAGCCAACTTCGTCGAAGGCGGTTGTATCCTCGCCACCAACTTCCACCACTGCTGCCTTGATGGCATCGGTGTCATGGTCGCTCTTAAGGTCTGGGCTGAAAGCTGCAGATATCTCCAAGGCGATGTATCAGCGACATGCAGCTGGCTGGACCCCGAGAGCTTTAATCATAGCTTGCCAGAAATCCTTTACGAACATGAAGGATACGCTCGACCAGCTCGTGAAGTAGATCCTGGTGTATGGGGCTTTCTGCCATTTCTACCCCCAGAGGAACGCCTCGATAATCATGAGAACAGCACTTTGAAGACCGAAGAGTCTCACATTCCAAAGGAAAAAGCTCTCCCTCCAGCACCCCTTTTCCCTCGGAAATTCGTCTGGCCACCGCCTCCCGCTCAGGATGGCCTGAAGACTACTATGTTCTTGATCCCGCCCGAGAACGTGCAGAAGCTTAAACAAGAGGTAATCGCTGACCCAGAGGCCAAGGGGGCTATCACATCCATCAGTGATATTGTGCAAGCCTTCTTCTGGCGCTCTGCGATCAAGGCACGATACCGTGTGGCGAAGGAGCTCCGGGGAGAAACATTTGGACCCGACGAGATATCCATTCTGGAGTTACCCGTTGATGGCCGCCCATACTTCTCTTCTTTGTTGCCATCATCGTATATGGGCAGCATGCTCATACTGAACCGACCCAACATGCCCATCGAGACACTCTGCTCGCCAGAAACCAGCATTGGACGCATCGCATATCTCCTCCGCGAGGCTGCCGCGCGTATCACACCCTCGCTTGTACATGATGCTTTTACGCTCCTGCAGTCCTTGCCCGACTATAGCAGGTTCACGACCGCCTGCATGGGTCTTGCGGGAATGCACGCCATGATTTCCAATTTGATGCTATTCGAGACGAGCGAGATTTCATTCGGTGATGGGTTCTTCGCCAATGGAGGTTCTCCCGAAGCCATGCGACCACAGGTCGAACGGGGTAATAAGCGTTTTCGATCTTTGGTCATTTATCCCATGAGAGACGATGGGGGCGTGGAGCTAGTACTTGGCACGCTTCCGGAGGAGTTGGAGATGTTGAAAACGGATGAAGAATTCACCAAGTATGCAAAGCTTATGGATAGCTGCTAAGGTAGCTCTGGGTACTCGTCAGATATCGGTCTATGTTCGTCGTCCGAGTTCCAAACCGTTTTGCTATAGGTCGTACTCTAGATAATTGTACAATCGCTGCCTCCACCGAGGATGGCTTGTGGAGATACAAGGAATTTGGCCCACTTCTAAGTAATGAATGCATTGATTGATTGACTAAGAGACAAGAGGTTTATTCTCATGTGCCAAGCATGCTTGGCATGGTGCGTAACAGTCTGACAGCCTTCGGGCACGATGTCCTATACAGATGACCTAGAATTTTTCATGATGACTACTACTCTTAATAGTACGCTATTTTCATTTAGCTAGCTCTGGGCTAGTCTGAGAATCCTCGCTTCCTAGGCCAATCAGAAGCAAGCATCATCAGAAGTAGGAGCCCCAGCTCCGCGCTCATTGTAGTTCATGCCAAGCATGCAGGGCTGAGGCTGATTTCTAACACGATTATATATCTAGCATGACCTACGACATCACGACCGTATGTCGTTAAGGCCTTGCCACCTAATTTTCGTGGGGAAGCTTCTGCGATTTGCGGTAAAGTGACTTCCGAGTACTTCATTAGTTACCGTCCCCGGGCACAGTCAGAGTGGGAGAAATGAAGTCAATGTGTAGTGAACGCTAGTACCTGTCGAAGCCAATGAGGAGATATGCATGCATGTGGGTAAGCATCGACAAAGATCGGTCGATTGTCTTGATGTAACATTGTACCCTGCTAGCTAATGGAACATCTCCCGGCTTGCAGACGCTCCGTACTGCGCCTCACCCCTCAATCTCTGTTTCACTCTACGAATCTGCTGCTCTTCGTATAACTACCACCTACGCATACTAACAATTCGTAGAGGTGACCAGATTTCGTCACGGGTAGAATATCTTGTTGTTTCAAGGATAAAAGACTACGTTCGTACTTCCTCTCAGCGGTATCTTTGCGATCCATATACCATTTGACGATCAACAAGTCTCAAAGCACATGAAGAAGCTCTTTGGTAGAACTAGTTAAGAACTGAGTGATTTAATCTTCATAATCTTCCTTCTCCTTTGCTTCATCCCTCATTGCCAACATGAGACGGCACGATCGTGGACCTAAAAGGGGTGGTCTCATTCGGATGGGGATAAGAAGTGCAGCTGGAGGAATTGGCCTGATATCGGAAAGCATGAAGGCACGGAAGGAGGGCAAAGGAGCAAAGACAGACGAAACCGAAGTAGAATCCACGTCTCATACGCATTCCGAGGAACGACTTGAGCCAAATCGCGATGTCGATGTTGCTGAGGGTCCGCCTCCGAGCTACACTGAAAGTTTCGATGGAAAGGCTAGTTCTGCTCAGTATGCGGACGAAAAATTCCCAGACCAGAAAGCTGGCTGTGGTGATGACTCAAACGAGGGTGTCAGCGGTGAGACCGAAGACAACCTTGAAGAAGAATGGGCCTTGGACGACGTCCAGGACGAGATCATTGCCGGATCCTCCGAGCAGGATTCTGTTTCCAACATAAAAGACATTGAAGATACATTTATTCGTAATCATCCTCCCCCAAGCGACCTCAAGCACGCACCTGCAGGCAAGCTCTCGCTTCCGGTAGTCCTGCCACAGCGTAGACCCAGAGATCGTTCCCGTGGATTCATCAGAGCATATGCGCCCATGCTTGAAAATTGTGGAATCGATCAGGCGACATGGCTCGGCTTCCTCGACACTTTCCAGAAGTCGAGTGCTGCAAATCCATGGCTGAATGCAATAAATTTGGCATCCATTGGAACGATGTTTATACCACATTTCGCTGGCGTGATCGCGGGTTATGCGATTCAACAAGCAACCAACATAGCTATCGAGCTTCAAGCTCGAGAAAGGTGAGCCCCAAAAAAAACACAGCATCAGCACCCTACTGATTTACCTGCTTCAGAACCAACGACTTTCTTCACAAGATCAACGACGAATTCTTTCGCCCACGAGGACTCTACTGTCTTGTCATGACGTGGAACCCAGAGTCAACTATGCAAGTTGAACAAGTCGATCTCACAGCGACTGTCGCATCTCGAAGCAATCCATCCAGTGGTATAGCAAGTGTGCCAGCCAAGTTCAGATCCTCGGACGGTAACACCTATGAGGAGTGCGACTTCCCTGAGGTGGCTCCACTCATCTTCCCTGCTCTGGATCAGCTGGCTGCTCAGACCAGCGCGGATGATGTCAAGGAGAAGACCAAGTTTGCAAAGGCCTACACCTTCGTCGCGAGCTATTGGGACAAGAGAGCCACCGCGGAATATGTGAGTCTCCAATCTGCCTTCACCGCACACATACATCACTGCTCCATTATTGGTCCAAGCTTTCTTCGTCTACTGACAGACCCTCTCTCAAAAGGCCATGACAAATCCAAACAGCGTCTTAGCCCAAGTGCCCCAAGAAAGACTCAACTCCCGTTACGCAGATCCAAACCATCCCGCCGCAAGCGGTTCACTGATCTCATTCGTGTCCGGCGGAAGGCTGATTCCTGCTCCGAACTCCCGCGGTCTAATCGGAGGCATAACCTCAGTCGTTGGCCAAGCCGTACGCGGAGAAAGCCAGGGTTCTCAATGGGCCCAAGATCCAAAGACGGGTCTCCCCAATTCCCATCCTCATAGCCATTACAATGCTGAGCTATATGAGAATCGATACAGTCGGCATTACGGAGGCAGGAGGAGATGTGAACGCCGCAGGGATTATGGTGGGAAAGACGGACTCGTCTCGACTCCCGTGGGCGTGTATAAGAAATTGCTGAAGAAGGTTCGCTTTTCTCCTCTCTTCCAATCAATGATATATACATTGCAGTAGTACCCCTCTTTCACCACCTATACTGGTCCTCAAGGTCGCTAGAAGAAGGGAATAGACTCAGCTGACCTGCCGTACAGAATGTTTCGTATCTGATGGTCGTAAACATGCCTTCGGACGAGGAGATGGCTACAGCCAAGACTATGCTTCGGCAGTAATGCCTTTAGATTCAGCTAATAAGCGCACCATAATATTTGTGCGTAAGAAGGTAAAGTATATGCCTTTTCACGAGGAATCATATACAGTGCTTTGCAAAGGCGTTGTCCCGGACGCTAGTGGGCTATACGTCGTAGAACCTCCCCTACTAAAAATAGGTAGTAAGGCCTTAATAATATATAGTTATATTTATAATTTATAGATTTCTTAATAGATCTTATAAATTATTTTATATATCTTATTTTTAATATTTTAGATCTAGCCTACTATCTTACTACTATTATTATATTATTATTATATTATTATTATACCTCTACCTATTATATTAATAGTTAGGGAGTATATTAGATATAAGCTTAAGCTTAAATATAATAATAATTAAATTACTATTATATATAAGATTAATATAAAAATACTTAAGTATATAAGGTAGAGCTAGGAGGAGTAGGATATAATTTATATATTATTTATAATACCTTAATTAAGACGTAATTATCTTATTAATAATTTATTATAAGAGGAGTTTCTTATTTACTTAAATTAGCGCTTAATAGCTTATTTAAATAAGATAATTTAATTCTTATATAATAAGTTTAAAGTTATTATTAATAAATTAATAAATTAATAATATTTATAATAATTAAGCTAATTTAGGAAGAATATAAGGAGAATAGCTTAATAATATAATTAAGACCTTAAAAACTTATACTTTATATATTTAATTAATTAATAAGTTAATTAACTTATCTTCCTTAATAAAAGTATTATATATAAGTATATTAATAAGAAGCTTTATTAACTACCTCTTTATTTATATATTAATAATAAGATCTTAAATAATAGATATTATAAATAGGTATCCCTTAATAAAATATTATATTAAATATAAAATTTAAAATAATTAGAAAGGTAAAGTATCTTACTTATATTTATAATTAATAGCTACCTCTTATACCTTATATATTAAGGCTCTATTAAGGCTAATATATTTAATAATTTTATATATACTTAAGTCCTTCCTTATTATAATTAGGTTATTAATAATAACTTATAACTAATAATTATAATTAATAATATAAGTATATATTAGAATTAAGAGCTAGTTAATATAATAGATATAATTAATATTGAATTAATTTATTTATCTTTATACTTATTAAATTTAAACTTAATTAAGATATTATTTATTATCTTAAAGAAATAAATTAAGAAGTATTAAGATATTATTACTTTATATAAAGAAGATAAATAATTTAATAACTTTTTAAAGCTTATAATTAAGATTTAATTAAGATAAGTAAATCCTAATAATCTCTATTAAAAGTTAAGTATTATATATAAGGAATAATATATAAAAAGTAGAAATTATAAGCTAATTTAATATTATATTCTTTATAAATATTATATAAAAGCTTATTACTATTATATTAATAAATAATATAATTTATTAGATTTAAGGGATAATATCTATTAATTTTTATAAGTATTATTATTATTATTAAAGCCTTCGCCCCTTATATTATCTCCTTACTTAATAGAAGCTAAGATTAAGTTATCCTTATATATTAATTTAACTAATATAAAGCTCCTATTAAGTAGAGTATTAAAAGGTTAAATTAAAGGTTTAAGGTAATAAACTAAGGACTATTTAAGAAATTTTAAGGTATATTTATTATATAATATATTAATATCTCTTTTATAACCTTATTAACTTATATATTAAGTTAAATATATATTAATATTATACTTAATATTAAGAGCTACTTATAAGTCCTTATTAAACTTCTATTCTTATATTAAGTTAATAATAAGACTCTTATTTATAAGTTTATTATATATATTATTATAATTTATTATCTTATTTATAAGCCTCCTCTTCTTTATCTATTTAATAAAATTAGTAAGATTATCCTTAATAAGGCTACTTTAAAGGTCTACTTATAATCCTAATATAATAAAAGGCCTAGGTATTATAAATAATTTAAATATTTAAAAGGCTCTTATTAAAGTAATTATAAAGTAAGATTAAAGGCTAGATAATTCTTAAGCTTATTTCTTAAACTCCTTTTATAACTTAAAAGTCTATATATTTTATAATATAAAAGGGAGAATAGAGAGGAGTATAAAAAGGAATTAAATTAATAGGATAAAAAGTCTATTATAAGGAAAATATAATATAAAAGTAATTTATTAAAATATTCCTTTAAAAGTATTATATTAACTATATAAGGGAGTTATTTAAGGATAACTTTTAAATAGGAAAGGTATTTTAATTTATTACTCCTTTTATTCTTTTTATTTATTTAATTTTAATTGTTTCTTTACATATATCCTTATATTACTTATAAATATTATTAATAGGATCTATTTTATAATCCTTCTTATATAATCTTATAAGATAGTATTAACCTAGACTTTAACCTATTTAATTATAATAAATATATAATTAGAGGAG
>JAABUL010003731.1_pt1 | contig 21926 bp, 38 predicted proteins | sample 5559151 | NCBI WGS metagenome assembly JAABUL01 (sample SAMN10711876, study PRJNA513368) | rock metagenome | isolation source: Antarctica rocks | place: Antarctica: Victoria Land, Pudding Butte sud | reverse complement strand
GCCTTCGATGCTGTGTAAATCTCAAATATTCTGCAAGGCAAGAGCATGATGTCTCAGACAAGCAGCTGTGGTCATGACTGCTTGTCGCCGGCCGCTTTGCAGGGATGTCAAACAATGATAGCCATTGAGACCGCCAAGCTGAAGCTAGGCAAGCCGGACCGGGAGTCCGCCTACTGGAATTGAGCGGCCGACGTACACAAGGCACACTCAGGCAGCAGCATTGCGAACGTTCAGGCGACGTGCTTACACAACACGACGAGTAGCGCGCACCTGGCAACCGGCGACATGTCGGCTTGCGGACGAGGCTCCCATGCAGCGGATCATGTTGAGCTGGTCAAGGCATGACTACGCCCCGCGGCGGCGGCGGCGCCGTGATGATGTTCCACTTCTGCCGCAGCTCCTGAAGGTCCTCCTGTGTACAACCATGAGCATTTTATTAAGAGTTGTTGTTTTGGAAGATGTTGTTGGCTGTGGTTCAGATTGACGCTGTGTTCAAGTGCTGCAATTCACTCGGAACGGCTGATGCCTGGAGCCAAGGGGTTGCGCCAGGAGGCGTGCTGCCACTGCATTGATGGTTTCATCGAGTAGTTTGGTTCGCTAGTGTCCGAGAAGACAAAGCCCACACTCTTAAGGCGTCAGCAGCAGCCCGCCCCAAAGTGCTGCTCGTAGTGCAGCATGAGCAGGTCGGGGCAGATGGCGCCCGCGCACAGCGCCCACAGACATCAGAATGAAGATGTTAGCAGGACCCCACCTCAAAGTGAGCTTCGTAGTGCAGCATGAGCAGGTCAGGGCAGCTGGCGCCAGCTCGAAGCGCCCACGGCATGAAGTGGCGCCACAGCAGCCGCCGTTCAGCCGGCTTGAGTCGCCACTGCGCGCCGACGACAGACAGCGCCGCCATCGGAAGCCCCGTCTGCAGTGACACAAAATAATTTGTTCACCAGAAAGTTCAGGTGCCACAGCAGCCGCTGCTCTTGCGGCTTGAGCCGCCACTACGCCCCGACATTTGACAACGCCGTCATCGTACGCCCCGTCTGTGCAGTGGAGAAAGCACGTCAATCACCACACCTCGGCTCATATTCACGCGTCCCTTGTCAAGTTGAAGGTGTGATTGCGGCTCGCCAGGCCGCGCACGGCATGCAGGATGCCGCTGTGGGGCAGAAAAAGCCCATCATGTGGGCGGCGTCGCAGGAGAGTCGACTCTTTTCCTCGACCGTGCAGCGCAGCCTGGAACCCGACAGCAGCCCCGCCCCCTGGTCCGGACACCCCGCGGGGAGGGGGGGGGGGGGGTTTCGTGTCGCAAAACAAGACGCATTGTGCACCTGACCGCACTCCAGGGCCTTCAGGGCGTGATCGCCAAACACCTCGTGGTGTGGCACGCATTTCAGGTTCAGGACACTCGAGGACTAATCGCGAAACACAGTGCGCCTACCTGAACGTACTCCAGAGCCTTTAAGGCGAGCTCGCCAAAGACGTTTGTGTGGCAGGCGAACAGCACGTGCCATAGGTCGTGCACCTCGCGCGAACGCGCCGCCGCATACGCCACCTCCTCATCCGTGATGAAGCGCACCGGCGGCCTGCAGAAATTCAATACAATTGATTCCTTAGCTGATGAGGACGTTTCTGTGTGTTTGAGTGCAGTTCTCTCATCAGCAACTGTCCTGAGCCTCCCAACCAGACCGTGTGTGAATCATCGGCACGGTGCAAATCGCAACAGCAAGGATTAAAAGGGCTACCTGTCGTCCGCGTGGAAGTGGCGCTTGTCCATGAAGTGCGAATACGCGCCGCCAAGTGTGTTTGGCGGCAGGTCCCGCAGGTGCGCGAGCGACTCGTCCTGCAGGATGCAACATAGCACTTTGCCATTTCGCCAATGCCCAGCGCTGCGATTTGAAGGCGATTGACGGCAGCCGCAGTCGATGAAGTAAGCGTGGATGTTCTGTGGCCACTGAATGTCGTGTGGCCAGCCGAGCCCGATCATGTTTGATGTTGATGCCTGAGATGCAGTGGCTAGGGCGCAGCACTTACCCGCATGCGGGGGCGCAGCCGCAGAAGCTCCCGCCCCGACTCGCAGCGCCGCATGCGGTCCCGGATGGCCCGGAACGCCGGCTCCCCCGTCGTCTCGCCCAGCGCTGCCACCAGGTCCGCCCGCTTGGGGCTGCAGCAATTCAGACTTGTGTTGCCAAACCCCCAAAGACGACCACTCAAGGATCTGCCAAGGGCTGATTCGCTCAGCGCTGCCACCAGTCCACTGCAGTCCCCGTTGTTTCGAGGGTTGATACCATTGGCATTAGTGGCGACGCACTCTCTGGCTGCTTCGATCGCAGAGAACACCGCAATGGCAGCGCGCTGCAGCGGGTTGAGCGGCACGTATGTGTGGCTCCGCTCCTGCTGCCATTGCCTGCATGCCAATCGAAAACATTCAAAACCATGTCAACAAAACACAAAGATGGCGACTTGGCGCTGAGACCAGGATGCATGGCAGAAAAGCATGCATGCGAAACCGCGCACACCTGCCCAGTTGCCTGTGCGTGTCAGGTGTCGCAGCATGAGAGGGTGCAGAGACGGCGTATGGTGCGACGGCCAGCCCGGCAATGCGTTCTCCTGCAGGGAACACCGGACGGCTGAGCTTTCAGGCAGCAGCGCAGTGTCAAGACGGGGCGGGTGCACATACAAAGTGCTCTCACCCGTGACCTGCGCCTGTCCGAGCCTGCCGCAGCGCCCTAAGCTTCTCAGCATGCCTGTCATTGCCTGCAGACAGCTTCAATTTTGGCTGCTGCAACTGAGTCGAGTCCGACGTCGATTAGTCACGTTGCCCACTTCAGCAAGCGCGCGGACGCGAGTGGCTACGACGTGCGAGCCCTCAAATGCGAATTGTGTCAACGATGGACGGCTTTATGAGGCACAGTGCTGTCCGGTCGAGGCTGGTTTGCCTGGATCTCGTGTGTGGAATTCGCAAACCCCGTCAGAAAGTCGCAACCTCGCCAGTCAACATACACAGCTGTCCTGAGCAGGATGCGACCTGATGCGCAGACGCAAGGCACTGGGCAATTGCAATCTGGAACGACCAAATTCCTTGAAGTCTGACAATCGTGTGCGGTGGCACAGCCGGCGGTGCGGACAAGGTGAAAATGTGTCTCATGTCTCACGTCTCACCCACTATTCCACCGCAAGCAGAACAAAGCTAGTCCACTGGAAGCTCTGCAGGCTAATTCTTAGCGACACATACATAGCGACATAGGCAACTGCTGCTTGCCTGGCTTGGGCACAGGTTCACTAGTAGGTCTGTCAGGTCTGCAGCATGGCAAGCACTGGACAAGGAGCACCCTCCACGTTGCAGCAGCTTCAATGGTGTCGAAGTGCAGAGCAGTTCAGTCCGCCCTTGAATACAGCATGTCTCCCTGGATCGCAGTCACGCACGGACCGCATTTGACGCGCCATGGACTCCGGCGCGAGCTTCACCGAGCCCAAGACCTCCCCAGAGCTCCTGAACAAGTTCCAGGTGGGCCAGAACCCGCTGTCGGCAGACACGGTCAGGCTGTGCTGCTGCATGGCGGCAGCGTCAGGCGGTGTCAGAAATCCGAACCAAGTTTGTCTAGGTATCTAATGCCAATTTGGCCAATTGATTGCGTGTTCAGGAGAAGCAGTCGTGGTGGCAGAACCGGCAGGCGCAGAGGGGCTTTGTGCACCTCACCGGCAAGTGAGTTGCTTTGCCTCACGTTCCCATCTTGCTGCGTCATCGACGAGATACAATTTGCTCTGTCGCCAGAGCACAGCATCAATGGGTCGTGCAGCATGTGGTCCGAGACGCATGGAATCTCACTGCGTGCTCTTTGACGATTGTTGCAGGGGTGACCGCGTCTCCAGCGTGATCGTGCCGCTGGCCATGGTGGCCGTGGGCGGTGGCATGGTGCTGCGGGCGCTGCACCACCTGTACACCGGCACAGGTGCGCTGTGGCATGATTTCTGTGGCATAATGTCCCGGATGCGCGTGCTCTGCCACAATGCCCAGTCGAAACTCGAATGTGTGGGCGGCGGCATGGCGCTGCGGGATCCAGTAGTCTTACTTGTGTACACATACTGACGTCCATGTGCCAGTCGTCCACCTCATCATGTTGTCCAAATCTGCGCTGGGGATCTTTGTGCCATTCGGAGCCTGCGAGCATGCATAACTGGCACGGACGGCCGTCCAGCATGGCGACCTGCTGCTATTGGTCGCAGGGAAAGGTGACCAGTAGAGGAGCGTTTGGGAGGAGCTTGGGTGGCGGGGCCTGGAGTGCCTCACATGCACGTGGCGAGTCTCAAGGGTTGCAGGCTTGGTGCTGTCATGTGAGGACGGCAGTCGGAATTTGTCACCAAGGATCACTGCGGTTTAAAACTCTGTAACCGTCCTGCACGAACCTCTGTACCAAAGGCACGACAATATCCAATCGCGTGTTTTTGCATGCGCAAGGCGTGAATCGAAGCAGGGCCACATTTTCGAGTCAGCAGTACTTCCTAAAACACAGATCGCTAGGACATAGCGCATAGAGTTCGGCATTGCACACCCCCAGCAACCTGCCACCGAGCACCCAGGGCATGCTCTCCCCGTCTTCAGAGCATGACGCGCCCGGTTTTGCGCGAGTTGAGCATTTTCGTATTGATGCCGCTGTCGCGCGACAGCGCGATGCTGCCGGTGCGCGCAATTTCCAGCACACCGTACGGCTGCAGCAGCGCCTGCAAGGGAAAGGAAACACATAATTTGTGCTCGGATAGGCCTGCTGGCCTGTGGCGCGGCTCCGGCGGGAGCAACATGCGGCTCACACTCTATGATGAAAACGGAAAGCTGCAACAGGGCAAAGCTGCAGGAAGAGAAACACTCAGAACAACAAATGCAAACTTGCCTGGAAAGCCGCCATCTTGGGCGCCTTGCCCTGCATCTCCACCGTCATCGTGTCCAGCGACACGTCGCAGATCTGCGTTATACACACAGTGGAAGATAACAGAGGACAGCAACCACTTGGAGAGAAAAGGTTATGACGTTCGAGTAGAGCTTTTATCATATGCTGTTTGATTGTCCTGCAGCTCCACCGCCACCGTGTCCAGCGACACGTCGCAGATCTGCAGCAGGGATAGTAAGTTTTATCTGTTGTATTTCAATGCGACAATTGGGAGCAATCTTCCTTCGGGCTTGGTTTGCGCGCAGCTCCACCGTCATCGCGTCGACCGACACGTCGCAGATCTGCAGCGCTCGGCAGGTGTAACAGTGCTCAAGTGCAGTGTGACAAGATGGGTGTTTGCTGCCTGGCTACTTGCGCTCTTGCTGTTCGCTTGAATATGATTGCAACTTCACATTTGCAGCCGTGCAGTAGGGAGAGGACGCACGTTGCCGTGGAAGATCTCGACCAGGTCCCGGATCTCTCGCCGCTGCGCCGCGTTGCACCGCACCTGCGCAGGCAGCAGCTGCTTGTCACCTCAAGACAAACATGTTTCGAGTGTCTGCTTCCACCGGATGCACCCATGTCGAGAACACTCGGTTATCGCAGCAGGCTGCCGTGATATACCTTGAGCATCATCAGCTCCCGGGCAATGTGCGGCACGTCTGTGAGGTTGGTGATCTTCATCACGAAGATGACCTTGTACACCTGCACATCACAGTGCATAGCTCTGATATCCAGCCCCCAGTTGGAAGCTGGACATTCCGTGTGCACCACCGCGGGTGCAGCATGTGCGACACTGCCCAAATACACAGCAGAACAGATGACGAGGTAGCTGCAGGACGACATGCAGTACGCCTTGCTGCTCCAGCTGTAGCCTTCCCCTGGTATCCACCGCCCCGACTCGATGGGGGCACGAGCCCAGGCACAAGCCCGCCGCTGCAGCACCTGCTTGATGAGGTTCTGCAGGTGGTCGCTGCCGCCGGGGACGACCATGGTGATGCGCGAGCGGCCAGGCGTCTCGCTGGTACCCACTGCCAAGGACTGCACATTAAACCCGCGCCGCGCAAACACGCCCGTCACCTCGTTTAAACAGCCCGGCCGGTCCTCCACCTGCAAGAGAATAAGACAAACTCCGTCAACATCCAGCTCGAAAAACCCTAGAGACTGAGCATTGCAGCCGTGCCGCGCGAAAATGCCTGTGACCTTGTTCAGGCAGCCCGACCGGTCCTCCACTTGCGGCATCAATCGGTGCGGCGTCACGATTGGACTACGTGCAGGTTGTAGCTGCGCCGTGCGGACACGCCCGTCACCTCGTGCAGGCAGCCCGGCCGTCGAAAACGACAGGCTGGGCCACACTCAAACATCCAGGTTGAAAGCGCTGCACACCAGAGCAACATCCACACGCTCTGAAAACGGGCAACAGAGTCGGCAACATTCCGTCTGCTGCACATGTGGCAGTGCCTGCAAGGGCTAGCCCAAAGCCCGTCTCAAATGACAGCGCCTGCGGCCGCCTGGCGCCCGCGAGGCCTCAGCGCAGCTAGGGGTGATTGACTGTTGACACTTGACCACCCTAGCGCAGCCTGGCATCCATGCGGCTTCCTGCCGCCCTATGGGTCTTGCTCTTGACCCTGAGAACAGTTTCTCCACCCGGCCTCACCTCAATGGACAGTGTCTGCGCCTCTGCAAGCGAGTTGTCGCCAAAGCTGGCGTCCAGGACATGCTCCACTTCCCACACACCGGGGCCCGCGTCTTCATCAAACATGTAGACATCGCCGTCGCCCTCATGGGGCGTGCGGCCCGCGTGCTGCGCTGACCCCGCCGCGTTGGCTGCCTGCATGCAATGCCACAGACCATCTCGCTCGACATTCCGTGTACTGCCGCTGCTGTGCAAGCGTGTCGCAGACATCGCAGACAGCGCGTCGCGCCTGGCTGTAGGCAGACCGGGGACTCACGATGCGGGAAGCACACCTTGCGCCGCTAACACTGCACGTCCCATACGCCAGTTGCGCACAGTGCCTCTGACTGCATCAGATGCACGTCAATGTAGCCTTCATAGTGAGGCGGCTGCACTGTGCCCCCTGCCGCTGAAGCTGACGGCGGCGAGCGGCGCTGGCGCATGGACAATAGGGTGCCAGCGAAATGCCGCCTTCTGGACCAAACGTCATGTACCTTCTGCCGCTGCAGCTGGCGGCGGCGCGTGGCGCTGTCGCCCCAGCCGCCCATCTCCAGCAGGCGCCGCCCGCGTTTGAGCGCAATCTTGCCGGTTCGCGCCAGCTCCACGATGCCAAACTTGGCCAGCTTCAGCTGCAGCGCCGCCACCTTGCCCGCATCGCCCGTCACCGCCAGCGTCACCGTGTTTTCTGCGTCGTGGAACGTAGACAGTCAAGCTACACACCTAGCAAAAGAACACCGGAAAAGTACGAAAGCGCCGCCACCCTGCCCGCGTGCCCCGCACCGTGTTCTTTGGGGCCACAAGATATGTGATGTTGATAAACACGAGTACCGAAAAGGCCAAATCGAGAGCTCAACACACCATCTTGCCCGTGTTGCCCGTCACCGCCAGCGTCACCGTGTCCTCTGCGGCGAGGCCGAGAGAGACAGGCTGGGTAGCTCTGGCAAGGAGACATCCTGAGTAAGAGCTTCAGCCCACTGATTTCGTTTAACCAGAGACCGAGATGTGCTCTGCAGCCTGGAGCTGGGCGTGCATCATTTCTGGATGGGGTGTGGGCCTCGGTGCATGTTGGATTAAAGTTTCACTTCCGGATTTGAGCTCACCCGAGACGTCCACGATGCGGGCGCGGAACATGTCAGCCAGCTGCACGACCTCGGTGCGGGCGGCGCCCGGCGGCGCGCTGACCTTGAACAGCGCCAGCTCCCGCTCCACGCGCTGCGTTGCTGTGATGTCCTCCACATACCGCACCTGCAGGATATTGCACAGAATTCTGTTGAAGTCAAATATATACCTATATGAAAGAAGGCGCGCTGACGATAACACACTGGCTTGGGTGGCATCAGGACCGTTCGAAGATGAGCAGAGCAGTTGGCGCAGCTGAAAGTCATGTACACTGTCTTGTTGCATGTTGCTGGAGACACCTTGCCAAGAATCGGAGATGCCATGCTAGTTACTGCACACAGACTGCACATCTGCTCGATCTGACAGCCCAACAGCAGTCGGGCCTTGTGGTAGACAGTCACCTTGACCAGCTTGCCGAGCTGCTTGACGAGGTTGGCGACCGCCGATTTGTTGCCTGTCACGACGATCGTGAACAGCGCCTTGTCGATATTCAGCCCCACCGCCAGCGACTCGATGTTGGCGCCTACACAGCCGACACGGCGCTGTCAACAGCGATTGCGGAATTATCAACATCCTGTCGATCATGCAACGAAACCACGACAGCCTCATCCGGCCCCCCAGCCCGGCTTGCCGCTCCGCTGCCTGCCAGTGTCGCTTCAAATACAGCGCATCAGCGCATGCAGGCTGCTGCTGTTCCAGCATGCTTGAGGCCAGGCGCTCATGCGCATCAAGTGCAGCCAGCCCACCTCGCCGCGCGAAGACGCCGGCGACACGGTTGATGAGACCCTTCTCATCTGCGACAAACACGGACAGCATGTGCTTCTCCTCGCCGGCGGCGAGCGGCTGCGAGTCATGGACGTACACGTCATACTCCTCGGCGCCATGGTCCGTCTTATCCTCCACCTCCTCCCGCGGCACCGCCTGCATTACACATAAGCACATAACGATCGACATGGACATGTCACTCAGCGCGTGTCGTTCGGTGTGTGCCGCCGCTTGCGAATTCAGCCGCGCGGGCCATGCATTCTCACATGCTGCATGCAAAAGTGCAATGCCTCCCTTTGAGCCAACCCAGCGCAGGTCTTACTTGCTGCGGCTGGGTTGCTGCATTGCCGGTGGCGCGGCATTGCTGCATCGCTCGGTGCGCCGCCCCGCCAGTCGCTGCACAAAGCCGCTCTGGCGGCTGCCGCGACGGCGTGCACCTGCTGCAAAACGTGTCATTGAATGTCGCAGCCGTTACATTTATTTATTTGGTTGCTCGCATGCATCTATAGCCGGCTTCCAGTGGCGGTTGTATAAATTCCACATTCATGCACCTTGTGGCCGCGGGCGATCCTAATACGGCTCCACTGTGTAATTGACGCTGCAAATCGGCTGTGCAGCGCGCCAAACTGGGCTGGCGGAGGCCAGCGAGGCCCACGCGCATGATGGAATGCCAAACTGAGAAACCGCGTCTCAAACCCCAGGCGCGCAGATCCACCAGCTTCTCGCTGCACACCTGCACGCAATCGCCCTAAACAAGAAATTCGTCTGGCGCTTTAGGACATCTGCCCAATGAAGCTGCATGACTAGGCAGCTACTCGCGAGAGCGAATCGTCGTAGCTTTCGTACCATTTGGCGAGTCAGACTCGCTTCCGTGCAATGCCCAGCGGAGGCTCAGCCAGGCACCATAAGTTCAAAGTCGGTTGTTCGGGGTCAGCCGCATTGGTGCTCTTTCTGGGCCAGCAAAGCCGCACTCCTCACCGCGGCGCAGTTTGCCACTATCTGTCTTCCAGACGCTTCTCGTTATATCATTACACTGCTGGCAGGCAGCCGTTGAAGTGGAGTCAATTCAACGGTGCCTCAGCACCGGCGCACGTCGTCACGCCGCTTCATCGGTCACCAGCGCGCTTGTCAAAGCAGGCGAGTCAGCTGACGGAAGCTGTTGGGATGGTCGGTGCGACTGAGAACGTTCAAGCACGCGCTGGGGCTGTCACGCTTGGCTCCCGTGACTCCTAAGTCTAGTGTATTACTCATCATTGCAACTGACCCTGCACTAGCTGCTGGAGGCATGCAGCTAGATCTGTTCAGACTGGAGCCCTCCTTCGCCGCGCACAGCATTGTGGACGCTCAGATCGCGGCGAATCTCTGCATGACGCATCCTTGGCACCAAACGTGCGAGCCGAATCGTATGTGCAGGTCCGTCAGCAGCGTTGCGGCAGTGCAGACAGGCAGCGGCGGTGCCGCGTGCCGCGCCGCCATTGTTGCTGCCGCCTCTGTGATCACAGTGATCACACACGGGCTTTCGAGTGCACCTTGGGCAGCACATGGTGAGTCTCTGCCTCCGTCTGGCTGTCCTCGTCCCCGCAGGCTGCAGAGCACTGGGCATGCTGCATCAAGCATGATGCATGTTTGACGGCAGCAACAGCGGAGGGCGGCTCGCACATCATCACTGTTTCCGCAATGCAGGCTGGCGAGCCCGGTAGCGAACAGCAGCTCGCCGATTCGTCGCTGCCATCGCAGCCGCGCAGCAACCTCGCGGACTCGCTCGCTGCGGACGTGCTGCAGACGCTGCAGGCCGGCGCCGGGCTGACGCGCCGCCCCTCGCGCGTTGACAACCATCAGCTGGATGTGCGGCCGCTGGGCGAGGGATCGATGCGCGTGGTGCATGTGTTCGACGCGCACTTTGACGCGCCGCTGCTCGGCGGCGCGGCGGCTGGCGGCGCGGGTGCCGCCGGCGGCCTGCGCATCGAGGAGGTCGGCTCAGGGGACATGAGCGACGGTGGCACACCGAATGCGCGGCGGCCGCCGCCGGCGCTGCAGCCGGCGGCGCAGCTGTCGGCGCAGCTGGATCAGCGGCAGCCGGCGGGGCAGCAGCAGCTGGCACCGCAAGGATTAGACGCCGCGTCGCAGACGGAGGAGGCGCAGCTGCTCGGCGGCCACAGCAGGCAGCTCAGCCATCCGACGCTGGCGAATGTCAACAACTCGCTTTTCAGGAACAACCTGACCAGGTGAGCACCTGGGCGTGATCGTGCTGTGCGCCTTTTCTACAAGACCTGCTGTGAGTGCCGATCGCCAGCTGATGATTTCCAATGTAGCATTATTCCAGACCGTCGATGTGGCGCAGCATGCCCAATGCATCTTAGCGCCAGGAGTGACAAAGCCATACTGCGACGGACATCTGGCCGTTGTTTGCCCAGCGATTGAGGACCCGCTGCACGAATTGCATTCGCAGAGGGGACGCGCAGCAGCCGGCGCTGCTGCCGGATCCAGCGGCCTACCCAGCGCAGGACCCGCAGACCAGCCTGTGGGAGCTGGATCCGGACAACATCCTCATCGGCGACCGCATCGCTGTCGGCGGCTCCGCCGAGGTGTTTGTGGGCAAGTACGAAGGTGCGCGGCTGACGACCCGCTCTTCAGTGCAGCACCCTGGCTCGTGAAGCACGAGAAAGCTTCTCGATCCGACACTGGGCGGCATCCTCCTGCATCAGTAATTCCGGCTTTGGAGATGTGAAGGTCTGACCTCGCATTCCTTCTGTCCAGGCACCATCGTGGCCATTAAGCTGCTGCTAAACCTGGACGCAGGCGCTTTCGAGCGCTTCTATGCGGAGGTTTCAATCCTGGCGGCGCTGCGCCACCCCAACCTGCTGCTGTTCATGGGCTACGCCCGCTCGCCGGCGCTGGCCATGGTCTCCGAGTGAGTCTCTCGTTGCTGTCAAAGTTTCACAAAACTGGCTTTTTATGTGAGCACTTGAACGTACGGGCATGACGCAGCAACAACACACGGTCTTCAGCCAAAACCAAGCATGAGGAATGCAATAAGACTCCTTGGTAAAGCGCTCCTCGTTGGCGCTGCAGGTACATGCAGCGTGGGTCCCTGTTCAAGATCCTGCGCAAGCGGGAGGGCACGCCCCTGGAGCCCAGGCTGCAGCGCTCTGTCGCAACATCCGTTGCGCGCGGCATGGCGCACCTGCACATGCGCACCCCCCCCATCCTGCACCTGGTAAGTACCTAGAACATCTCGCAGATAATTTTGATTGTGTGATGTACCAGAGCGCATTGCTCTCGCTGTCATGTCCTGCAGCATGAGCAACATGCATGCCGGCTATACACGAATTTGGTCATGTAGTGTGCGCCATGTGTGCCGGCTCCCTTGCAGGACCTGAAGTCGCCCAACATTCTAGTGGACAGCCAGTGGCGGATCAAGATTGGCGGTGCGTTACGCTCTGCATGTTCTCTTGCACGGCTTCCAGCGCATGCGAAGCATGGCTCTGCGGGCGTTGCAACACGTGGTCAGGCTGCCGCAAAGAAAGCCGACTTTTTCCGCCTCTGCGCAGACTTTGGGCTCAGCCGGCTTCTTAAGGGCGGCCGCAAGTTTGTCACGGCAGGACTGGAGAGCGGAACGCCGGAGTGGATGGCGCCGGAGGTGCTGCGCACAGAGGGCGGCAGTGCAGCCGCAGACGTCTACTCCTATGGCGTGGTGCTGTGGGAGGTCCTGACAGGTGGGCGCCTGCAGCTCTGCCGTGGATGGCTTTGTGGTGTGGTGCTGTAACATGGAGATCTTCGCCAAGCTGCGTGCTGGCGACCACATCATCACGGGGCTGGTCCACCCATTTTTGATGTGCTGGGATGCAGCACACGCAACTGTGCCGCAGTGCTTATAGTGCTTACCCGGGTGTCACTCTGAACACATTTGCGCCTGCTCGGCTTTACGCCGAGCAGGCGAGGTGCCGTGGCAGGTGCACCCGCAGCTGGTGGCAGTTTCAACATGGCACACACTTTCAGCGAATACTGGACTCGGCACGCACTCTCATCCAATATTGGTCTCCTTGCCAACAGTACAAATTGTTTACATGATGCGCAGGCGAGGCGCCGTGGGAGGGGCTGCACCCGCTGCAGGTGGTGGGCGCCGTCGGCTTCCAGCACAAGCAGCTGCCGCAGCCGCCGGCCGGCGACGCCTTCCTGGTGGACCTTGCCATGCGCTGCATGGCGCCGCAGCCCAGCCAGCGCCCCACCTTTGTCCAGGTCAGCTTGGGGCATCCGAGCTTTTGCATGCCCATAAGCTGCGGAGTTTGCGCCTGTTCTACCCGAGCTTCTGCTGTGCTCGCAGGGCTGCATGCCTAACACATTCAGCTGCCAGTGTTGAAGTGCAGCTGTGCCGCCCATGCCGTGAACACGTTTGGCAAGTTTCCAAGTCTGTTGACTCTCCAGCGTTTCATTCGTTTGGCGTGGTTTGCGCAGATACTGGAGGAGCTGGAGGCCGAGTACGCACCGAAGGGGCGGGGCGTCACCAGCCTGTCGCAGTCGGTCGGCAGCAACCTCACCAGGTGCATCCATCTGCATGTCGGTCTCGAACTCATTTCGTGCTGTGTCCCTGCTGCCACCAGGGAAGAATATTGGTTGCAGCTGGTTTTCCTCCCATGGCCAGCCGGCTGCCTAATGGGGTGGCCTGTGCACCATTCCAACGTCATTGCACTAATTGCTTGCACACTCTGATTTGATGCGCGGCAAGAGCCCCAAGTGTATCAGCTGCAACCAATATTCTTCCCTGGTGGCAGCAGGCTGGCGCTGCCGGCGCCGCCGCCCGAGCCGCAGTGCGCAGACGCGACGGACGCAGTGGATGCATTGATCAAGAACGGCAACGCGGACGCGCAGTCCGACCCCTTCCCCATCAGGGCGGATTCCGCGGAAGGTGGGGCTGATGCAGAGCTGTCGGTCAGGCCTGGGGGTTTAGTGTGCGCCCATCATCGATCTGCTCGTCTCCGGAGCGTGATGTGTCACCAGTTCTGCTAGCATGGACGAACTGGGTGCCGCAAGCTTCTATGCAGCAAGGTGCAATGCAATACTTACTCATACGCGAACATGGGTTGACACACGCTGGCCTCGTGTTTCCTGCAGACGACCGCAGCAGGGAGCGCATGCCGCGGTCAGCGGACATCCATGCTGCTGCTGGGCTGACTGCTCGGAAGCCGCCAGCTGGCTGCGCGATGCACAGGTGGTCTCTCAATGCAGCTTTGCCAGTGATGAGAAATGTCTGACATTTGCTTGAACGCCCTGGCGACCTCTGCTGTCCCCAATCATGCATAACCTTTTGATGCCTGAGATCTCAGAGATGTAGACTACAGCACCGGATGTAAAATGGCGCGACACTTTGCAGTTGCGGAAACTGATAGAATTGCTTGGCAAAGCAGCCAACCGCATGGTCTCCTCGCCAGCTGCAGGGCCTTCGAGGACTCGGCGATGCAGCTTTTCCAGGGGCAGTCGTCGGAAGAGTCCCAGGCAAGCAGTGAGGCGCAGCTGCCGCAGCAAGCGTTGCACTCGGGCGGCAACGCACAGCACCAGTGGCTGCCGCTGCGGCAGATGTCGGTGCCCGCGCAGGTGAGGGTTTATGATTTTTAGAGGCACACACACAGGTGCACTTACGCAAAATATTCTCTTGTGACAGATCGCTGATGGCGTCACAAAATATTCTCTTGTGACAGATCGCTGATGGCGTCACTGAGAGGCTGTGTATGGCGCCTCGCAACCAATGATGACTTGCATTCTGTGGCAGAGCAACGGCAGTGCAGGAGCGCACGAGCCCAGCTACAGCTGCACTGTGTTGTGTTGATGATCCGCTACATTGTGATGCAGGTGATGGCTCACCCTGCGGACGCCTCAGCACCTGCGGGCGACTCGCCAGCGAGCTCGCAGGACAGCATGCGGGCGCAAGCCGGGCCCGCCAGCGCACCCAGTCGGGCCATGGCAGACGCCGCTGTGGCATCGAAACCTTTGCCAGACGCGGCGGCGGCGGCAGCTGCATCGGCGGTCGCCGCTCCAGTGGCAGCCGCTCCGTCGCATCCCTCCAGCGGGGCCGCCAGCCTGTCGCAGCCGAACACTGCAGCTGAGCCAGAGGCGGACTCTGCAGCAAAGGCTGATTGCGCAGCAGAGGCAGAGGCAGGTTTTGCAGCGGAGGCCGCTTTAGCGACAGAAGCAGAGGGAGACGCCGCAGCAGAGGCGCCGTCACCGTCGCTGTCGCCTCGGGCCGACTCCCCTAAGGACCCGCAGCAGGACGAGCCATCTCCTGCGGCAGCGACATCGGCTAGAAGGGACGAGGTGGACAGCCCGCAGACGCCGGCCAAACCGCCGCCGCTGGCGGGGCTGACGCCCTTCGAGATGGCGGCCTTCGACTCGCCCTTCAGCACGCGGTCAGTCGACAGCCCCGCACCCTCTGAGCGCGCCGCCAGCGGCCAGCTGCCAGCTGCGGCGGCAGCGGCGTCACCTGCCGTCAGCGATGCCACAGCGTCGGCGGCGGCAGATGAACCGCGTCATGCAGTGGGGCCGCGCTCGAACCTGCGGCACATGCACCACGCAAGCTCGTCGGCACCGTCGAAGCCATTGGAAGCGATCACTACGTCACCGAAACTGGTTGCCGCCTCGCCGAGCAAAACCCGGCTGTCAGCAACAGATGCCGCCGCCGCCGTCGCGCCAGCCGCCGCAGAGTCCATCCCGGTGCCTGCGGCCGGAGGCTACAAGAGCCCCTTCGAGGCGGCTGCTGAGCTGCAGCCGGCATTCAGCCTCGCCCCACGTTCCAAGGAGGAGCCTCCTGCTGCTGCCGCTGCTGCTACTGCCGGCCGGGCAGGCGGCTCGCCGAGCGGCGCCGACGACTCGGCAGAGTCGCTGGCGCAGCGCCTCGACCAGCAGCCGTGTGCGTCAAAGGCCGGTGGCAAGACAGCCTCAGGCGCTTCCGCCGCCATCCCGTCGCGGCTGCGCCCCGCGGCCGGCAGCCAGCCGCGGCAGTCCAGCGGCGGCGCCGCCGGCGGCATCAGCGCCGCCGACAGCGGCCTCAGCGGCGCGCCGAGCCCGGCGTTCAGCCTCAACAGCGCCGCAAGCGGTGTCAGCTCGGCCGCCAGCGCAGCCCCCAGCGCTGTCAGTTCTACACGCAGCGCCGCCGTCACCGACTGGTCCTCGGCGCGGGGCAGCAGCGCTGACGGCGGCGGCGGCGACTCCAACGCCGCATCGGCAGACTCCGCAGCCTCCAGCCTGTCCAAGCGGCAGCTGTACGAGCGGCTGGCGGACCTCAAGGCTGCGCAGCTCGAGTGGCTGACCAGTGCGCGCAGCGACGACGAACCCAGCGCCGATGGTCGCAGCGGGGAGCTCGGCAGCGGCGGCGCCCGCAGCGGGGGCGCCGGCGGCGCCGGGGCCGGCGCCAAGGCCGGCGGCGGTCGCAGCCCCCCCCGCTCGCACAACGGCGGCAGCCGCAGGTCGTCCAGGGACGGCAGCAGCGGCGGCAGTGCATGCAGCAACGCGGCTGCCTCTGCCGCCGGCTCGGCCCGCGCCGGCGACGGCGCCGATGCTGACGTGGCTCTATGTGTCGCCGTCGCGGGAGCGGCGGAGGACCCTGTCCTAGAGAACAGCCCGCATGGGGCGGACGCGCTAGCCGCGGCCGCCGCCACGAATGCCACCATGCGGTCGAGCACGGATGCGCGCCGCTGGCTCAATCCCAGCAGCCTGAACGTCATCCAGGAGGAGGGCGGCACCCCGACAAAGCAGCCAGGGGTGGGTGCTGCGCCGCCGCCGCAAAACCCAGATGGGTCGAACTTGGGCGGCGGCCAGGGCCGGCTGGCCGCCAGAGTCTGCAGCGAGGCACTGGTACAGGGCGTGCAGGCGTTGCATATGAATGTCGCGCCAATATCAGTGAAACTGAAAGCTCCTGGCGGCGCTGCGGATTCTACAAGGGGGTGTGCCACTTGACGAGCAGCACTGTGGCTGCCAATCGGAATCGTGCACAGTAGGCAGCTGAGCCCCACACGCGCAGCTGCGCGGAGTGCGAAGCGATATCATGGCCATTTAGCAGCCAACGGCGGACGGAGTCTGTCCGGCCCCGTGATTCGTGCGCATCAAGCGCTGTCTGCAGTCGCAAGCGGCCGACGATAGGAATAATGATTGCAGCTGGCTAGTAATATAGACATGCATGCGGATATGTGCTTCTGTCATAACATTTGCTTGAGTTTGAACATTGTTGCAGCTTGGTGCTCGTGGCCGATGATGCCGCCCATGAGCACCGCGCGTCCCTGTGCATTTTGCACGTTGAATATCTATTGCCCATCTCAGCTCTTCGCGATCCATCAGTCAGCTTTCTAGGCTCAGATTCGTTCGTTTCCTGCCTGCAAAAGGGTTGTGTGTTTGTAAGCATCGTGCCATCCACTTGTGCACAAGGGCGTTGACGAACCTGCAGCACTCCGAAACCTGTCGGCAACATGATCTTGACGATCTTCGTTCACAAGCAGCTTGCAACTCTCATACTGCGCAGTGTGCGTGACAAATGTTTATTGTCGGAGCTCTGCTACAGCCACGGCATGCTCAACTGATCAACAGCGGACCAATCCGGCACAAGCCATCCCTCACCACTCGGTGCTGTCCACAGTCGGTTTGCAATTCCCGTGCGCTGCCCAACGGATCAGAATCTGGATCAGGCATCAGCGGTCAGGCATATCACCCTTCGAGAAGGTGGGATCTAAGTTTGGATGATCATAAATCTTTTGCATTCCTGGGCTGCGGTGGCATGCGGCGGCGGTGACCCAGTGGCTTTTCCTGCTGCATGCAGATCCAGCCTGTTCGCTGCCATCGGAGCAGCTGCGAGCTTTCTAGTAGCAGGCTGCGCCAAGGCACGTCCAGAGGTAAGGCACGAGCTCTTGCACGAGGTGTCGCAGTTGCATGCACACTTATTAGTCCGAAGGAGTGACGAACGGAGCACCGTAAAGTCAAGATTCTCTGAATTATTTTCATTAGCTTTTTCATCCGGAGCTATGCGCACACGTCCCGGCTGTGCGGTTTGAGACGTGTGCCCTGCTGCGCTGCCGAAGGAGAGCCCGCTGCCGCCCAAAGCGGCGGAGATCGACGCCTTCTTTGCTGCGCAAGTCCGCACGCTGCAGCGGAGCCTCGACGGCTTTGACGCACGGCTGGCTTGGTTCACGCCTGCCGCCAAGCTGCCCGCGGCAGCGATCGGAGACCCAGCAAAAGATTACAAGTCGTCGGGAAGGTTTGGAGACGGACACTGCGGCACTTTCAGGCCCGGTAGGCACGGTGCATGACTCGCGGGCGCTTGCTGAGCCTTCGCCAGCCTTTGTTTTGGAGATGTTGGTTCAACTTGTGGCTTGTATGGCGGCGCGCTAGCTGCAACCCATCCCAGTAATCCTCACTGTGCATGGATCAAGACGTGAGTCCTTTTGCTTCTGGCAGGTGATGACATGCCGTACGCCATCTGCCCGGCGCCGGGCTGTGTGGCACCAGACGACACAGCGCAGTCCTGCTGCAGGCATTTCGCTTATCTCACGCCCTACTCGCCGTGAGTTCCCGGGCCAACACGATCCTGACATGCCTGTGCCCCAGCTTACTGAAACCACATTGCTTAGCTGCCTAGTCCCTCAGGGACACCCCTTCGCATGATTATGAGTATGCTTTGTTGCTGCAGGTCGGCGCGATCTGAGCTCAGCAGGCTCAGCACAGTCATTGTCTCCCCACGGCTCGCCAGCCTGCAGGTGACCATTGTTGTTCACGGCCCCGTGAATGTACCAGGATGCTGACTGCCGATTGCGAGACCCTGTGTGTGCCCTGCAGGACGACATGTGGCAGGCGATGCTCATGCACGAGCTCGGGCACTGCATCGATGTGCACATTTACGGCAGGTGGGCGACGACGCCAGTGGGTTACTTTCTGTAACGGACCCCCGCAACGTGCATGCACTGATTTTGTGTTCTGCTTCACACCAACTGCATGCACCGAGTGCACGTGCCGCGGCGCACGCAGGAGGTACAGACTGCTCGACCACCCTTTGCCAGCGGACAATCCGGCGGCGGCCGTTCTGGAGGCCATCAGCACCACGGAGAACGATCCGGAGATCAGGGCGGACGCATTTGGCAACTCCATGCTCGCGCCGACCGTGGGTGAGCAACGATAGGCTATGCTGCCGGACAGTCAGCTGTCAGTCATGCTGTGAGAGGCTCCCGGCTGCTGCGCTGGCAGCCAGCCTGAAGCTGCGCTTAGTCATGACGCGTACCGATGGTGTACGTCTGCCTGGCAGCGTGCTTGAGCCGCTGTCGCAGGGTCTTCATGCTGCTCGTGCATGTGCGTGCCCGCAGGCCGACCGCTGTGTTACGACCCCCAGACGCTGCTGCAGACGCTGGTGCCGCGAGGCAGTGCGTGCACCGGCAGCGGCGCAGCTGGCGACCCGAGGCCGATGGCACACTACACCCACGACCCGCTGCAGGGCTTCGTGCCCAAGTGACGCCTCGTCAGACAGCCGAGCCAACCACGACTGAAAGCATTTTGAATCGCTTGAAGTTTACGCGGCACGTGACTCATAGTCGTTTAGGTTGACGAATGTGGAGAAAATGACTAACCTCAGGGCATCTGAGCTCTTGCTTACCAGCCAACAAGTCAGGCGGACTTGTTGAGCGAGCAGTCAGTCCATTTCCCTAAACAACACTTGGTGGCCGGTCCTCACTGAACTGTAGCGTCAAAGCGGCGGCGGCACAACAGTACTCACACAAAACCTTCCACGCGACAGGGACTTTGCACTGCCACATCGTGCGCGAAGCGGTCTCCTAATCCAGCCGCCTTCACTTGGTGAGACAGAATGCAAATGATCTCCAACCCTCCTGCTTGCTGGCCTGGCCACTTATCACAGCGTCGGCTGTCACGCACGGGGCCGACTGGAGGGGCTTCCTGCCCTGCCCCTCTCTGCTTTGTTCGTGTGAATATTCCACACTGGTAGCCAGAGGGATCAGTCGCACCCTTGTCAGCGGCGATGTGGCGTCTTTGTATCTGCGATATGACTCCCGTGACGCTACATTCTGCAATCTTTGCGACCTGCACCAGCTGGGACGCATAGCAGGACATATTCTAAACGCACACTGCAATACAAGGTGCTTGACGGAGGGCTTGGCGCGCTGCGTGGGTATCATGTTCACTTACCATATGACGGCGACGGCGGCGCCTCTCACCTGCTGCAGCCTCTCGTGGTATCAAGTCGCCGAGCTACTTTGGGCATGGGGTCAGCATAGTTCCAGGCTGTTGTTGCATGCCGCAGCTGTCGGGTTCGTCAAGGCATCAGGCCATGAAAGGCAACCTTCATGTGTTGCACCTTGCGGGAAAGCTGGTCAGACAGGCAAGGGTGCAAGGGAACCCATGATTTTTCAGGTTGCCGATGCAGCTTCTGATATGGACGCGGTGCTCCTGTTGCCTTTTACATCCTGTTGTGCTTCTCGAGCCTCCCAGCAGGCATTCCATTCTGTAAGTTCACAGGCCCGCCGTGCTAACGCCCCACCGTACGGCGTACGGCGGCGGTGACGGGGCCACCGAGGCGGAGGAGGCACTCCTGGCGCGGGCCTGTCTGTCACAGTTCCTCATAGTCTGACTTTCAATGCAGTTTATTCTGCGGCAGGCTCGTCATGAACGCCCCGCCGTTCGGCGGCGGCGCCGCGGCCACTGAGGCGCAGCAGGGGCTGTCGGCCGGCCAGGGCGTCGAGATGCGCATCGGCGGCACGGAGGCGGCTTACGGTTCCACCTCCTCGCCAAATGGCACGCATAATGGCGCACACGACCCGGAGCTCGCGAACACTATCCGGCGGGAGTCCTCCCGCGCGGCTGCGAACCTCATGCGGCTAAGCGGGCAGCCAAAGGAGAATGGCGACATCTCTTCCCGCCGCGTCATCTACCAGCAGGTGCGTGCGCCTACTGAGGCAACGCAGAAGCAGGCAACATGGAGGCATCGGCTCGGCTTATTCTCTTGCTGCTCTGTTGAATTTTGCCACTGCCTCCCAAGCAGAGGAACCCGCTGCGAGGTCCCGAGCTCCTCAGCTGCGCCAATGAAATCTCCTTGCCAGCATATCAAGCCTTGGCGCACTACGTTCTGCAGGACGACAAGGCTGAGCAGGCTATCGATTTCGACGGCGAGCTAGACGCCACGGCGAAGGAAATCCAACAAGAAACACCTTGAAAGCAATCTTACAAAGTTTGGGTTTCTTGCAGGATGACAAGCTAGAGATGGCCATTGGTCTCGATGGCGAGCTGGACTCCGAGGAGTGCAAAAGATTTACAAAACCCCCATAATAAACGACCTTTGTTTCTATTCTGCAGGACGACAAGGCAGAGCGGGCCATCGATCTCGACGGCGCGCTGGACTCCGAGGAGCGCAAGCTCATCGTGAGCCACGCGCTCGCCACAGAGCAGGCCGACGCGGAAGCGATGCTGACCAAGATCCGCGAGCGCTTTGACAGGTGCGTGCGGCAGTCTCTCCCAAGCCTTCCCTGGGCATGTTTGGACGCTGTGCCTTGTCACGCTCGCAGGGCAGCGCATGCACGAACGTGCAGGGGCATGACGCTTTGTCCATGCGGCAGTGCTGATGTTGTGGTGTCTCCCGACTCCCGAAGCTGGGCAGCAACTGACATGCAGCGATCGGCTGTGGCGCGTAGGGTGGAGCTGGATCTGCCGGCCGTGGAGGTCCGCTTCGAGGTGAGAATTCTCTGACCTCTCCAGGCTCGACGGCAGCAGAGGTGATCAAGTGATCCCCGCAACGGCAGCTGCCGTTGCCGCTCCGGAGCACACAGCAGCTGCCCATGTGCCTCTGGCTGTCAACGACGCGCCTGTCTGTAATGCGCTGCGGCTCCTGATGCTGAAGGCAGGCTCTGACAGTCACCGCCGTCGTCTGCAACAGGACCTGCACATCACGACGTCGGTGTACACCGCGAGCGGGCGCAATGTACCCAATGTCCTGAACGCCTACCGCGACATCTTCGAGTGCGTCCCCGCGCTCCCTCTGTGACATCCCTTGCAGGGAACAAAGGGTGCTGGGCAGACTTGGCAGGATGCCGCAGAACATATTTCCCGATTGCACCTGCACCTGTCTTCATCTCCTCCACGATGCAAGTCATGGCAACCTTGCAGGACGACCCGCAGCATCTGCAACCAGCCTTGCTGCTTTGCGGTATTTCAAAGGCATGTCTCTTTGCAGGTATGCGTTCCTCAAGGCGGGCCTCTACCGGCCGCAGAAGACCAAGATGGTCATTCTGAACCATATCTCCTCGGTGCTCAAGCCCGGGCGCACCACGCTGCTGCTGGGCCCTCCCGCTGCAGGTGAGACTGTGGTGCACAGACCTGTTGGGACATGCCATGTGTACAGCATTGCATTCCTGTCGGGTCGCGGGGGGGGGGGGGGGGGGGGGGGGGGGGGGGCCCGGGGGGGGGTGGGGGGCGAGAGG
>JAABUL010003730.1_pt1 | contig 21928 bp, 3 predicted proteins | sample 5559151 | NCBI WGS metagenome assembly JAABUL01 (sample SAMN10711876, study PRJNA513368) | rock metagenome | isolation source: Antarctica rocks | place: Antarctica: Victoria Land, Pudding Butte sud | reverse complement strand
ACTACTAGAGTACTTAAAAGATAGAGAAATAGAACTCTTAATAACTTAACGAGTTCTCTATAGTTTCTTACTAAAAATAGCTTATTAAAAAGCTCTAAGCGAGCTCTTTATAACGATATCATTTTTTGGAAATCATATTTATTATATCTTATTAGGAACGAGTAAGAACTAATAAGCTTCTACTAGCTACGAATTACCCGGCCCTAGCGGAACATCAAAAATTCAGCCAACTTTCAAAAATTCTAGAAAGTCGAGACTAAGCCTGATAAAGAAGGTTAGACCCTCCTTTTAAAGGGCTTATAGTTCGGTTTTAAACGTACTTTTCAAAAAAAAAATCGGACTAAATTTAACCCGGAAATCATTTAGCTAAAGATTTTAAATGATTCTTACCTAAATCCTTAGTAGTGTAAAAATGATTTCCGCGCCGAAATCATTTGTCTCTAGTTAATAGGATATATTATAAAAGGCTAAAAGTAGAGGATATTATAGAATTATATTATAAAGGTACTATTAAAGTATTATAAATAGTCTTTATAAGGCCTATTAATAAGCTAGCGTTATAAGAAGAAATAAAGGATATATACTTTACCTTAAATTTTAACCCGCCTTTTATAGTACTTATAAGATTCCTTTATCTATATAGAGTTACTATATATAAGCCGCTTAATAATACTATAAATCTTTATATTTATAGTATTAATCTTAACCTCTTTATTATCTTTCTTACTTAAGTTATAATCCTCCTAATAAGACTCTTATATATAATATCTAGATATACCTCCTTTACTATCTTCTTTATTTACGTTAGGTATCTTAGGCTAATTAGGAAGGAGTAGTAAATTAAAGGTTTATAAGATATTATTAAGATTATTAAATAAAGACTAATAAGAGCTATAGCTTAATTAATTCCTAAAGTCAAGTTACCTTTAATTATATAAAGTACCTAGGCTACTATTAAGGTAAATAATTAAGTATTAATAAAAGTACTTAATAGATCTTAGAAGGTTAATTATTAGGTATAATCTTTAATTAATAAATTACTTTAATAGCTAATATCCTAATTAATAGCTTAATCCTTTCCTAATAAGATAAGGTAAATTATAGGAAGTTTATCTTAACCTATATAATTAATCTCTTACGCGTAGTCTAATAATCCTAAAGAAATATTAAGATAAAGGACCTATTATATAAATAGATAATTAACTCCTATATTAAAAGTAGTAATAATAATAATATATAATAAGATATAATTAAGATTCTATATAGTATTAATCCTTTCCTAATCTATATTACTTAGATTATTAATATAAAGATAATAGCTAAGATAGTTAATAAGCTTCCTACCTAATCCCTTATTATAGATAAAATAGATATTATATATAATAGCGTTAAAGCTATATTACTAGTCTTAAAGATTCTATATATAAATCTCTAGCGCGGTAAGGAGGAGGATATCTTATAAGCTTATCCTCTTATCCCCTTAAGTCTTATATAAGATAGATTATATATAATATTAAAGGTTTAGCTAGTTATAATCTATATAAAGGATGTAAGTATATATAAAGAAAAGGTTACTCTTAAGAATAAACTTAGCTAAAGGGGGTAGTATACCTATTATATATATAAAGGGGTACTAAACTTAATATAAGACTCTTAGTAGTTTAATCTTTATATAATAATATAATATTATAAGTAATAAATAGGCCTTATTAAGAATAATATAATTTAAGTAACTAATCTTATAAAGGCGCTAGGCGAATTATAGGAAGGATTAAGATATAATAAGATTAATATTAATTAATATAAGGGAGAGTATTATACATACTTAATTAAGAGTTATTAACTAGTTAAAGTAAATAGTTTTAATCCCCTATTATATATAATAGCGTAGTAGGTTATATCTTAAGATAATTAATAATATAATTATTACTATAACTTTAATATATTATAATAGAGTAGATATAATATAAAGGAATATCTTCCTATTATTAATAAGTATAATAATAATTATCTCTAGATAATTATATATAATTATAAAGAGGCCGTCTTATTAGCTTTAACTACGTACCTAACTATTAGGACCTAGAAAAGCGTATAAACTTTACTAGAGGATAGGCTAGTTCTATAACTCGCGGCGAATATTAAGTTATCCTTAAATAGGTAGGAACTATTTAGGTAGTTATAAATTACTTAGGCTAAAGCTAATAGGGCGCTTTAAATCCTATATAATATTATTATATATATAAGCCTAGTCCTACTAAGCCCTACTACTATTTATTAATTACCTTAAAGCTAGTTAAGAGATTATCTATTATATTAATAAGGAGGTTAAGGTTATTACTATATATTATTATATTAATAGAAGAGCTATAACTAGCTTTTAATAATAAATAGAGGTATTATAAGAAATATTAGGATTAAATCCTCTTTAAGAGTTATAATCTATATTTAATTCTAAATTTAAAGTCTCTATTATATATACTATATATTAATCCTATTTAAAAGAAATATTATAGGTACTATAACCTACTCTATATAATAGCTATTAATTAAGAGTAATAGTAATATACTATTATTATTATAAGTTAATAGGATCTCCTAATAAAAGAGTTATTAATTACTTAATATAAGTATTAATCTAATTAGCTATCTATACTAAGCCTAGTATAAAGAAGAGTAGGCTATAAGTTAAAAGGAGCTATATATAATTATAAAGGAAATATTAAAAAGGGAGGATATAGATTATATATTAAATATAAAGGTTACTAATAGTAAGAGGAAGAAAGTAATTCATTAATTAAATATTAATTTATTATTATAAAGATAATCTAACTATTATATATATTAGGCTTATTAATTATTAAAGGAAGTACTAGTTTATATATAAGTAGTAATCTATAGCCCCGGATTAAGGATATAAAGGAGAAGAGGGATTATATATATCTTAAAAGAATTATTACTAAAGGTTAAGATTTATATATAAATAAGTTATAAGTTAATCCTTAACTATATATAGTTAATTATAATAATTATTAATAAAATAGTAATTAAGATAATAATTAATAGGTAAGTCTTATAAAGTTACTACTAGGTAATAAGGCGCCTTAAATAGATTAAGAAGAAGATTATCCTTAAGTAATTAAGTAGTTATTACTATATCTTATTATAAGAAGTCTCGCTATTTAGTAAGGCTAAGATTAATACTAGGATAGGTAACCTATATATAATTAATATTAATAATAGTTATTAGATATTATACTATATTATTATTAATAGATTATATAATTATTTATTAGAAGTTAAATTTAATAATTAGATAATTAATATTATTAACTAGATAATCTTTCTACTATTAAGTAATAATTTACTTTAAAGTCCTATTATTCCTACCTAAATTAAATATATTATAATAGTAAGCGAGAAGTTATAATTATATATAATAGATTATATTACTTAGAAAAGGGCTATAATAATAGGTATTAATCTATATATTATTTAATATAATAGTTTATATAGCGTAATAAGCTATAATATTATTATTAAAAGGAAGCTTATTATAGCTATATTAAATTAGGAAGACTAATACTTCCTTAATTATAATAAGTATATTATATATAAAACCTTTTAAGCTTAATTATATACTTATATTAAAGTTAGAATTACCTCCTTTATTATCTAACTATTTACTTAGATTTAGGTAGTTAATAAAGGTTATTAATTTAATATTAATTATATAAAGTCTTAATATAGCGGCTTAGATCTATTTTAGATAATACCTAATTAATTAATAGGAGCCTAGGAGCTTATCTTAAAGTAATATATAATTAGGATCTATAGAAATCTAATAAAGAAAGAGGATAAGATTAATTTAATAATTAATATAATAGTTTATAATAGAAAGCTTCCTAATAATTTTAAATAATTTTATTTATATATAGTTAGATTTAAAACTATTTATTAATTATATTATATTATAACTTAATATAGCTTCTTTAGTCTTAAGGATTAACTTCTATTAGAGTATATATAATATAAACCTAACTTCCTAGTTAAGAAGGAATTTAAAGGTTTATAATATATAACTTATAAGAGGTTAATTAAGCGGGACTTTAATTAATATATATAAATTAATTATATATAGATAGCTACGCTAGTATATATAATATAGCTTTATTAAGAGCTTAATAATAAATAAATTTAGTAATATTTATCTCTTTAAGTTATAAAGTAGTTATACTTTATAATTACTCTATTTTCAGTAGCTCTTAAAAAGCCTTTATCTAATCTTATTATAAGATATTATATTATAATTAGATAGAATCTAAGGTTATATTTAATAAGGGGTTAATTATATATAATACTATTATAGGTAATCTTAAGCTTACTTCCTAAAGTAAAGCTAGTCCTATTAGATTAAACCTAATAATAAAAGGCTAATATTAGTTATTAATAAAGAAGGATTATATATAAATAAGCTTAATATTTATAAGGATTAGCTTTAAGACCTTTATCTTTATTATTATATATATATAAGATTAATACTTCTCTACCTTATATTAATATTAATTAAAAGCGTCTACCTCCGCGTTATATATAAGTAGGATATAATAATAGGCTGGTACAATAATAAGCCCTTATAGGGGCGGTTAATAGCTAGCTAGTAAAGGTATAGTATTAAGATCCTAAAGCTTAAGCTATTTTATTTTAAGAAGGGCTATATATAAAGCTTTATTCTTAAATCTATATAACTTCCTTAGATAGCCCTTATAACTCTTAGGGGTTAAAATAAATCTATAGTCTTAATAAACTAGGGCCTAATATTAATATAGATATATAAGATTTAAAGACTTTATAGTAGTTAAGAAAGAGAAGAGACTATTTATAAGGATTTTTAATATATAGCGTACGTCTTAATCCTAAAATCCTATTAATACTATAAATCTTAATTAATAATTAATATATTAATTTTAATAATTATATAATAAATTAGGTAACCCCTTAGTATTAATACTACTTAAGGTAAATTAAGAATATATATAATTAAAGTATCTTATATAAAGTATTAATTATATATAGCCTTAGAGTAAGATCCTAGGTTAAAATTATAATAATATATCCTCTTATATAAAATTAAAATACTATAAAATCTTCTTAAAATAATAAAAAGATTAAAAACATTTAATTAAGATTAGATTTAAGATAATATCTTTAATTAAGTTTAATTAAGAGGCTTTTAACTTACTTCTTTTTTATCTTTGTAAGATTATTAGGCCTTTTAATTAACTTATTTTAATACTTTATTATTAAGCTATTTAATTAAAATTAAGGGGATAGTTTAGATACTTATATAATTATATATAAATAGGTAGAAATTTAGTAATTATCCTTCCTCTTAATAAATACCTAGGTATTTAACTTAAATATAAAGAAAGATATTATATAATTCTTAAAATATAATAGTAATTTAATCTTAAATAAGAAAATTTAAGATAAAGACTTTTAAATAATCCTTCTTAAAGAGTTATTATATATATATATAGAATATAAAGATAATAAGGATATATAATACTTTTATTACTTATAATCTACTCTAAGTAATAATTATAATATAAGAGGTAATCTTAGAACTTTTAATCTTAGTATAGCTTATATAGAGTTATCCTTATATATAAAATTAAAGTAAATAGTTTTATAAACTATTATAAAATAAATTAGATTAATAAATCTTAAATATCTTATATAAAATCCTAGCCCTATAAGCTCTTAAAAGGATAAAAATAAAAAATTAATTAAGATTAAATTTAAATTAATATCTCTCTTAAAGGTCCTAGAGTTATATATCTTTAAGTAAGATATAATAGAACTCTAAGATATCCTTTATTAATACTCTATTATTAAGCTATCTAATTAATAATAATTAGGATTACCTATTAATATACATAACTCTATATAAACCCTATTAATAAAGGGAGGATTAAAAAGGTAAATTTTAATTAAGATTAAATTTAAATTAATATCTATTAAAAGCTCTACCTAGAAGGCCCCCCTTATTAAATAGGATAGCATAATAAGAGGCTCCTAGGAGGGCTATTTTAATATTTTACTATTAAATTATTTAATTAATTTTAATTTTAATCTTATTTTGATTTATAACTCTATATAGCCCCTAGGATTTTAAGGCTATATAATTTCTAAGGAGTCTTTAATACTTAAGGGTTATTATATAAGTATCATTAATAAGATAAAAGATATTAATAAGGATAATACTAATAAAGTAATAGCTAGTATTATAATTTATTATATAGAAGCTTAATAACCTTATTTATAACCTTAAATAGGAAAAGTTCTATTTAAATCTAAAGTATCTTATATAATAGAGTAAGTATAAGGATACTTATATTATTATTATACTTTATATAAATCTCTTAAATATACTTAACCTTCTATTTAAGTAATAATCCTTATATAATTAATTTAATACCTAGTAAAAATTATATATAAGTCTTTATATAAGATTATATACAATTTTTTAAACCTAATTACTAGTATTTTAAAAGAGGATAAAAACTTAATTATAATAATATTTAAAGAAGCTTATATAAAGTTAAGATTATATATAAGGTATAATATAATATTAAGGGAGTTTTTAATATTTTTAATTATATAGAATCTTAGATCCTTAATTATATAAAAGCTTTAAAATCCTAAGTCTTAATAAAAAGGATAAGATCCTTAAATTCTTTAAAAAAGGAAAAAGATATAATTTAGATTAAATTTAAATTAATATCTCCTAAGATAAGCTTAAAGTTATAAGCCTTTAAGGGGACTTAATAATTATTTAAGATACTTAAATCCTAGCGCTCTATTACTAAGCTATTTAATTAATAAGAGGGAAGAGCTTATTTAGATATATACTTATATATAAGATTAAATAAAGGATTTATTTCCCTTATTTCTATTTTTAAGTTTAAATCTTTTAGGTCTTAGACTTATTATTAATAGTTAACTATATATAAATATCTCTTAATAATATACTTAAGATAATTATAATTAAATAGGAATTATATTATAAATAAAAGGGTAGAGTTAAAGTATTTAAATAATTATAAGAGTAATAATTATATATAATCTTAATAAGATAGGGTTATATCTTTTTATAATTAAGAAGATAATAAAAGACGTAGTATCTAATATATCTTAAAGGATATAATAACTATATATAATCTTTAAAAGATAGAATTATAATATTATAATAATAATAAAGGTATAATTATATATAACTTTATAAGGTTAATAATAATCTAGTTAAAAGGAAGAGAAGGGCTAGTATATTCCTAATCTATCTTAAAGGAAGTAATAGTTATATAATTATATTACTATTATATTATTTATAACTATAAGAGGGAAGGATTTATTAGGATTAATAATTTTATATTAATTCTTAAGATTTAGTTTAATAATTTCCGCTATTAAGCGTAGGTCTTTTAGGGCTAAGACTTATTAATAGGAGCTAACTATATATAAACTACCCTTTATAAGAAGCCTAAAATAAATAGAATTTAATAAGATATATAATATAAATAAAGAGGTAAAGCTCTAAATACCTAACCTATTATATAGGGAATAGCTATTATATATAGTTTAGATCTAATAAGGTTACTTCTTATTAAGATTAAAAAGTTAATAGAAGATAAAGTATCTAAATACCTTAATAAAAAGTAATAATTATATATAATATAAACTTAATAGGATTACTTCTTAATAAGATTAAAATCCTAATAGAAGATAAAGTACCTAATATATCTTTAAAGGAGGTATAATTATATATAGTCTCTTAAAGGTAATAAGTAGCTAGCTACTTAAAGACTTCCTTTAATAATAATTAAGAAAAGGGATTTTATTTAATTAAGGTTCAGTTTAAATTAATATCCTTTATTTATTTTAATTAAAGCTTCCCCTCTTTATTTTAAAGAACTTCTCATTAATAGGAGGAAGCCTTAAATAGTTAATTCTAATACTCTACTATTAAGCTACCTAATTAATAATAGAGGAAGGCTTATTTTAATAAATAACTTTATATAATACCTAAGGATCTTATACTACTATTTCTACCCTTAAGTAAAGGATTTAAAGAACTTAAATATATTTATAAGAGCTAACTATATATAAATTATCCTTAATAAGATTCCTAAGATAAATAAGACTTAACGGGATATAAGATATAAATAATAAGGTTAAGTTTAAATATATAACCTCTTATTTAAGGAGTAGCTATTATATATAATCTTACCTTAATCTAATAAAATAGCTTCCTATTAAGATAAGAAAGATTTAAAAGATAAAATATCTTTAAGGGATTAAGAAGTTATATAAAGTCTAGATCTAATAAAGGCGCTTCTTATTAAGATTTATATATTAAAAGATCTTAAAAGGAGTAATAATTATAGAGGCTTTAAATATAATAAGGTAGCTTTATAGAATATCTTAAAGGAAGTAATAACTATATATAATCTTAAATAGGATTACTTCTTATTAAAATTATAACTATAAATAGAGGACCTTAAAAGAAGTAGTAATTATATATAATCTTAAATAAGGTTACTTCTTATTAGGATTATAATTATAAGTAAAGGACCTTAAAGGGAGTAATAGCTATATATAATCTTAAGTAAGATCTCCTATTATTAGACTTAAAAGAGGAGGTACCTAATTTATATCTAAGGAAGGGGGACTACGTATAGTCTCTTAAGGGAAGGATTAAGTATTACCTAAAATCCTATAACTAGCCGTATAAAATCTTAGCCTATAGTAGTAAGATTAAAACTATATATAGATTAATAATTATTCTCTAAAAGGGAAAGGATAGTAAATAAATAATTATATATATAAAATATCTTAAAGGAAGTAATAGCTACGTAGGATCTTCTTGATAACTAACTATATAGGGCTTATTTAGATAAGAATTAGGAAGAAACTATATATAACCCTTTAAAGTAAAGATAAGATTAGAAATTAATTAGCCTTCTAAAAGTTAAAGAGGGTAATAATTATATAAATTATCTAGATAGTATAATTACCTTACCTATATATATCCTATTATATAGAAACCTCTTTAAAAGATAATTAAGGTAAGATTATATATAGCTTCTAAACTTAATTATAATCTAGTTATAAAGGAAAGGTAGTTAAGGTTAAGATATATATTATAATATCTTTAATAGAATAGTAATTATATAGGGTTATATAAAGCTATAATTATATTAATTAAGCGTTACCTATAACTAGCTATATTAGCTATATATAAATACCTTATCCTAAGAACTAAGTTAAGATTATATAAAACCTATTAAACTTAATAATTATTATATTATAAAGATAAGATAAGGCCTAATTTAATATAAGAGATATTTATAAGAGTAATAATTATATATAATAGATTAATAGTACGGGCGTAATACTACTACCTTCCTTATAATTAATTATATAGAAACTTCTATTAACAATAGTAATATTAATATTATATAAATCCCTTTAATTCTAGTAATAACTAACTACTATTACCTAACTATAAAGTTTATATACCTAAAGTATCTTATATAGAGTAATATTCATATATAGACTTCTAAGTAATTTCCTAAGCTAAAACTTAATAGTTTCTTAAGGAAATCCTATTAAGCTCTAAGCTCTAGACTAATTAGAACCTACGCTAATTCAGTTTTCTATACTAAACTACCGCTTTTTAAGATTAGAAATACTTTATCCTAAGAATTAAGTTAAGATTATATAAAACCTATTAAACTTAATAATTATTATATTATAAGAATAAGATAAGACTTAGTTTAATATAAGAGATATTTATAAGAGTAGTAATTATATATAATAGATTAATAGTATAAGTATAATATTATTACCTTCCTTATAATTAATTATATAGAAACTTTTATTAATAATAGTAATGTTAATATTATATAAATCCCTCTAATTCTAATAGTAATTAACTTCTATTAGTTAATTATAAAGTTTATATACTTAAAGTATCTTATATAGAGTAATATTTATATATAGATTCTTAAGTAGTTTCTTAAGCTAAAACTTAGTAATTTCCTAAGGAAATCCTACTAAGCTTTAACTTCTAAACTAATTAGAACTTATACTAATTTAGTTTTCTATACTAAACTACTACTTTTTAGGATTAGAAGTAATAAAATCTAATTATTTTACCTTATATTTATATAATACTTTAGGTATACTTTTATAATTTAAATTATATATTCTATTTATTTATTTATTTATAAGTAATATACTATTAATATATATAATTTTAATTTAATTACTAATATTAATATCTTCTAGTAGTTAAATATAAATAGCTTATCCTTATTAAATATTATTAATTCTAATATATTATAATTCCTAATTAATTTATTAATAAGAATAAAACCTAATTATTCTATATTATAAGTCTCTTTAAAAGATATTATAATAGTATACTTTAATAATTTATTAATAATAATTATAATTAAGTTATAAACCTTCTTTATAATTAAGTTTACTAACTTTAATAGCTTAATTATAAAGTCTATTATAATATCCTTTTATAATAATTCTAATATTAAGGTAAACTATATTTACTTATACTTTATATAATATATTATCTTATTCTATTAATAGATTATATATCTCTTAATATATCTTTTAATATATACTTATAATACTAGTATAATATATATTCTTCTTAGAAGTTCTAATATTTTTATAACTTTAAGATACTCTTATAATAAGTTATTATAATAATCTATTATAATCTCTTTAATATATAGTCTTAATAAAGAAACTTTATCCTTATATTTTAAGAGCTTTATATTTAGTTATTAACCTCTTAATATCTTTATTAAATTATTAATTTTATATTCCTTTTAAATATTATCTAAAATTCTAGGGGCTTAGATATATATAGTTACTATTAAAGATTATATTAATATAAATAATTTATTATCCTCTTATCTTAAAAAAAAACTTTTTATAATATCCTTATTTTTTATATAATCTTCCTACTTACTTAAAGTATCTACTTAATTATTATCCTTTTTAGATATATATATAATCTTGATTTTATATTATCTTAATAATTTTACTTAATAAACTTATTATTAATTTAATTCCTTTATTATTATAAAGTTAATAAGATTCTTATAATTTATAAAGATAATTAATTAAGAATAGCTTTTAATATATACTATTATAAATAATTATTTATTTTATATATTATGATTTTATTTTACTCCTATTATTTTCTTAGAAAAGTAAGTAACTAGGTATTACTTTTTATTTATTATTTAATATAAATAAGCTTTAAATATAAGAATTAAAGTATTTATCTTAATTTAAACTAATTAATTAGCTTAAAAAGTATAAAGTATTAATAAATTTATATAAGATTATTTAAATAACTTAGATACTTTTTTTCAATTAAAATCTTATTTAAATTTAATATCTTTCTTTATAATATTTATAAGTATAATTACTTTCTTAAGATAATCTTTTATAAATTTATAATTATAATTTATAAATTTTAAGAAACTTTAGATACCTTTAATATTATATAATATAAATTATTTAGATATTATTATAACCTTTTTAAGGTTTATCTAAATACCTTTAATATTAATTATAAATCCTAGGAATTCTATTAATTCCTTATAAAACTTATATTTTTCTAGGTTAAGATATAATTTAATATAAATAAGGTATAATAAAACCTCTTATATATATTAAATATTAATATCTTTATTTTTAAAGTAGATTAATATATTATTAAGGTATATAATAATTATTCAATTTAAATATACTTATAAGATATTATTAATTAATATCTAATAGATTACTAATATATTAATAAGTTTAAATAGTATTATTAGATACTTATACTAATTATAATATATCTAGAATACTATTTTCTATTCCTTACTATCTTTGATTTAAATTAAGTTATAAGCTTCTTAAAGGTTTAATTTAATAAATACTTTTATTTTTCTAAATTTATCTTATAACTTATTAATATTTAATAAAGGATATCTATTCTTAATTATAATATTATTTAACTTTTAATAATTAATATATAATCTTAACTTTCTATCTTTCTTTAATATAAAGAATATTAGATATCTTATTAATATTTTAAATTCTTATATAAATTCCTTTTTTATTTATTTTTTAATATACTTATATAATATTAAAAGTTCCTTTTCTAAAAATATATATATTAATTTAAATATTAGCTCTTTACTTAGTTTAAGTAAGATCTTATAATCTTAAGGTTAATACTTAAGTAAAGCTTTTATTATTATCTCTTCTTTAAATAATTACTTTTATTTCTACTATTATTAAGAGATAATAAAAGGTTTATTAATTTCTCCTTTAATTTTAATTTATTAGCCTAGCTAATCCTTATTAATATTTATTAAATTAGATCCTCTATTTTAAAGGTTATCCTTAATTAAGATTAAAGTTAGTTATACTTTAATTAATCTTTAACTTAATCTTTTATTTACTATCATCTATTATTAATATAAAGGATAGATATTAATAATATTATTAAATTATTTAAATTTAAGTACTCTTTTTTTTTTTTTTTTTTACTAGGTTTTACTTCTTTAATTAAGGTATACTTAAAGTAATATAATAAATAACTATCTTAATTATATTAAAGATAATCTCCTTATTATATTATTAAATTATAAAGGATAATAAGTATATTTCCTTAATTATCTTACCTATTAATAATATTAGCCTATTAGCTATTTATAAGTTATAGAGGTTATATTTCATTTAAGTAAATAAGCCTATTAATTATACTTAACTCTAAAAATAAAATCTTTATTAACTTTAGAATTTATTATTATAATAATTTATTAATTATTAACTTTTATTAGAATATTTATATATAATTTATAACTTGTAATATATAAATATTATATTATAAGGATTAATATATTAATCTCTTTATACTTCCCCTTAATATAAAGGATTACTCTTTTCCTTATTTAAGAAGGAATCTAATAATTTCCTTTTAATATATATACTTTTAATACTTATTATATAAGTATATATATTATTTTATTTAATAATATTCTTTTATATTAATATCTCTTTTAGAATATATATAAAGATTCTTATATTATTCTTTATCTTAATTAAGAAATTACTTTTATTCTTATTTTATTATAAAGTATTAAGTATACTCTATCTTATTATTATTCCTTTAATTAAGATTTTAATAAATAAGTATTATTAATATTTATCCTTTATAAATCTAGATTACTTAATATATTTTATAATAATTATTTATATAAGCGTTCTAGTATATAAGTTTATACTTTAAATAATATAATATTTTATAATATTTTATAATTAATAATTTATTTAAAGTCTTTTCTTAATAAGATTTTATTTTTATTTTTTCCTTCAAATTATTATTATCTTAATCTTAAGATATAAAGGTATAAGGTTTAAAATTATTTAAGAATCTTATTAATTAATTATTAATCTTAAGATCTTTTTAATTTAAATTTCCTTTATTTATTCTTTATCTTTATTTAGGTAAATCTTTTTAAATTTTATTATTATTATTTAATTTAAATTTATATAATCTTTTTTAAATCTTAAGAAGCCTTCTTGAAATCTTATAAATATTCTTTTCTTTAATAAGAACTTTTTACTTTAAATTTAAGTATTATTATTAAATCCTTTCAAGACTTTCTTTTAATAAGTTAAACTTATTAAGTAAATTTTTTATAATTTTATCTAGTTCTTTATTATTATATTTTATATTAAATAGATTCTTTAAAAGTTTATTACTTATAATTAATACTCTTTATAATATATTTAATTATAATTATTATATTATATTTTTTAACTTATCATTTTTAATAATATAGCCTATCTTATTATAGTTATAATAAGTTATTACTTTCTTATCCTTATTTTATTATTTTCTTCTCTTAAATTTATTTTTATATTATATTATATTAAGTTTTATAAGTATTAACTTATAAGGATCTTTTAAGACTTTAGATTTATTATTAAAGCCTTTTATAATAAATCTTAACTATTCTAATCTTATAATATTATTATTACAATATTTCTTTATTATTTATTTATAAAGCTTATTATTAATTTTAATTATAATTAATATAAGAGTTTTTAAGTTATTAATATATATATTAATATCTATTAATTTATCTTTAATATTATTTCTTAACTCTTATTAACATATTATTATAAATATATTATTATCTTATTTAATCTTAATAAAATTATAATAAAATTATATTAAGTATTTTATAATTAACTTTCTTTAATTAAGATATTAAATAACTTATATTATTATATTACTTTTATTAGAAGGTTTAAATACTTATTAAATCTTAATATAAAAATATATAAAGCTTCTTATCTATTAATTTATATCTTTATTTTCTTCTTCATTAGATTCTTTTAAGTATTTCTTAAGGAAAGATATAACCTACTTCTAAACTCTTCCTCTTATATATATTATAATAAATATTAGTTACTTCTTAAATTATATAATATATTTATTAAATTTAAGGTAAAGTTAAGGTTATATAAACTATTCTTAATACTTATCTTTATTATTATAATATAAATTAAGTTTAATAACCTTAATATTATCCCTATTATTATTAAGTAAAGGATATTAAGCCTTTTATTTACTTAAGATAAGATTCTATCTTAAGGTATTTATCTTAAGGATATTTAAAATGTTAGGATTCTCTTAATTCTTAGACTTCTTAAGGGTTTAACTCTTAATTAACCTAATTAAGTCTTATAAAGAAGAGTATTAAGGATAATATAAAAGTAGGTTTTATTAAATTAAATTAATATTAAATAATATTTAATACTTAAATATTAATATTTATATACTTAAGAGATAATATAAGTTAAATATAAGGTTCTTATATATTATAAAAATAATATTATTATATAAATAAAGGAATTTATATTAAGACTACCTTACTTATAATACTTATACTCTAAGTATCTTAAGTAACTATTATACTTATAGTACTTACTTCCTAAATAATCTAAGTAGTACTATTACTTAATTTTAAGGTTTGTTAAAATTTAAGCTTAAACTAAGCTATTACTTAAGAGAAGAGTTAGAAATCTTTCTAATTTACTTTTTAATAAATAAATCTAAAAATAGACTTTAGATTTAAAATTTATATTAAATTAGACTAGTAAGGTATATTTATAAGTCTTTCTCTTTTAATTAAAGTAATTAAATTTATATAAGCTTAAAATTCTTAAGTAAATAAATATATTATAAGTACTTAAAAATAATAATATAAGATTTTCTTATTGAACCTATTTAAATTAATTAGAAATACTTTAAGTAAGCTAAAAAAATATATATATAAAGTTTTATAAGTTATATATAGGTCTTAATATTAAGATTATTTAAATTCTTTATCTTATTATTACTACTTACAATAATATTACTATTATTAAAGGTAGAATTAAGACTTCTTAGATAATAGATTTTATCTTCCTATAGAATATAGTATAACTATAGTCTATTAGAATAGTAAGATATAAGTCTAGTTAGTTTAATATCTATTATATTAGGATCTATTATAAAGATAAGAGAAGTATTTAAAGTAATATTCCTTTTTAATCTAATCTTTAAGGTTAATTTATTAAAGGTATAAGGTTATAAGTAATAAGAGAATATCTAGTTAATATCTAAATAACTAGATATATAAATAGATAGAACCTTAAATTTACTAATTATAATAAGCCTTTAGATTTAAGCTAATTAATATTAGATTAAGCTAATACTTAAAAGCTTTATTAACTTAAGCTTAGTTTTAGAAGATAGTATCCTAGACCTTATTATAATTATCCTACTTTTAGCTTCTTATATTAAAGTAAAAGATTTAAGCTACTATCCTAGTTATAAAGGAAGATAGATTATTAGCTACTTTATCCTAGATTTCTTAAGTAAAATAAGGTATAGTAGATATTAGTAATAATAATATATTTAGAAGTATACTAGTAGAGTAGGATTAATCTTTTATATTCTTTATACTTATATAAATAGTAGCTGACTTAGTAATAGGAACCTATATATCTCTTTCATCCTCTACTAACACCGTCCTTTGTATTTCTACGACAGCGTTGGCTGCGTATCTTATCAGCTCAAAGAAGCTTTCCTGTATATACACAGGTACGACGACCACTATATCTGCTCGCGGCCCAGCCATACACGTGAAACGGCATGTGCACAAGCCTTACTTCATCCCCGATGTTTCAGCAGCCATCACCGAATGATGCCTCCACGGGGCTGAAGTCTTTGGCGACCCTAGCTTGATGAAAGGTCCTGCCATCGTAGGGAACATAGTGGTGCTTGTTGAAGGGTAATGTGTCCTTGCGAGCGAAGGTTTTATGCACCGTCCGCACGGCGAATTTCTGCCGATTCTCCCTCCAGCCATGGAGTTGCATGGCGCCGCGGTAAGTGAATGTTTGCCTGCCATGAAGGAATGTTGTTGACGTTTAGGTTAGGGGATTATAGAAAAGGTATCATCTATTTCTAAGTTACTCATCTATGATCTCTAGCTCAACAAGTCGGCACCGCTCTATAAAGCGCTTTTCCAGGCCGTGCGCTTCTGCACCCTCAGCCTTCATGCGCAAGTTGCATGGCTCATCCGCTTGGATGAATTTCATCTATCATTAGCGGTAAGCGACACGCCCAATGCCGCTGTTGTCTTCCTTATTTTGAGGTTGGCAGTCCTGCGCGACTGAGCCTACTTCTCGAGCATCTGAAAGTCAAGCAATTACGAATCTTCCCTCAAGAGGACTATCTCAGGCAATAGAATATAACTATGAGCCGCCTCTCTATACTGCAGTTGGCGATCTTGGTTACCTTTCTCTTCACTCTCATTACAACATCCAACGCAATACCCAGCCCCTTAGAGATAGAAGTTCGAGCGCTTGGAAGCCCCAATCAAGTTCACTCTCAACAGCTTTCCCCTCACCAACATCAATATCGAGATCAAAATAGTCCAGTGACCACCGAGATATCATCTTACCATTCCTCGGAGCCCGATGACCTGGCCTTAGTTGAGAGCCCGCTCGCAAAGCGTCAGCGACTCATCCAGCAATTTCGTGTAGCCACCATGTTTCTATTATGGAGCGGTACTCGGTTGAATTCTATCCTCAATCCCAGCCCACACAGCGACGGTGTAGTTTTCCAATCCCTCAAGAACATGTATACCCAAATTCGCCGCGCAGCAATCAACGAATGGGCGAAGCTGCCTCAAAAGAGCTATCTACGCATTATTTGCGGACAACTCATCCTCATTATCTTGCCGCCAGCAGATAGAACAGTACCTTGGACTTTGGTGGAGGAGGTGGCATACACACTCCTATTGATGACTGCGGCTGGTATGGGAGGATTAGTCACCGGGACCTACCCCGTCATGGCCGCGACTGGCGTAGTGTGGTATTATCTGGCCATCATTGCGCCTGGACCAGAGGAACAATCTGGTGGAGGCAGAACAGGCAGGGTGAGTGTGGCAGCTGGAGTGGCGGGGTGATTCTGTGATTCGGAATGGCTCTACTGTCTCTATGATTTTTACTCAACTGGTAGCGCAAAAGAAGGCTCAAAGTCTGCTTCGCAACCGGTCATAGCCTCCAGCACCAGGTTTCAAGCTTTCTCTCCAACATTAAATTTGACTTTGATCAGAACAAATCAGGATGTGGGGGTCTAGGAGACTGGGCTGCTCTCGCAACTTCGGGAACTTGACAGAGGCAGTTCCGACGTAATTATAATCAAAATTGCGTAATGTTATCTACTTTAGGCTATCATATCGGCACTCTCGACCAAGGAGTTGGACCAGTATCTTGTCTTCCCGACCATCGTCCCCGCTTTGCTCTCCGACCATCATCAGCCGTGAGACGTTCTAAACACTGGAATTCATGAGTCGATGAGGGACAGCTATCTTCAGACTCACTCTGTTGCTAGATCAACCTTGTCCCCATATCCAGTCAATCGAATGTACATGAGACGCACGAACGGTCACGTGTGCGTGAATACTGGTGAGTGACATGGACATGCTTGCCTGGTGTCGTGACAGCTTGGGTCATGATATCTTTATCATATCTGATTCGTTGGTCTATCAGTCTATATTTAGCCATATGGACGTCCCTAACTAATTAGGCCATTCATGTTTTCTTATCATCGCTGCTATCCACCTCGCTGAGAGAAAGATGGTCAACGGACTTAACAATATACGAAACGAGGTTCATCCAGATATATTCCAAGTTATTCTCGTGGCATTCATAATGCTCACATTGCTGGTTACATTAGTGGGTGCTCGATCTCATTGTGTTTTGGGGCCGCCTTTAGTAGTTGGTGCAGCGTTCTGCTAAATTCACAAGAGTCGCTATCTCATATGAAGAATTCTCTTACCTCCAACAGGCTTTGATCCAGCTCCGACCAATAGGAGAAAAGGATTCGAAGCAAATTGGAAGAAAGGGTGCAAAATGTGTGGCCCTCGGTGTTGGTCTAGTCAATCTGAGCGATTGAGCTAGATGGCATTAATAGCAATGATATGGCAAACGCAAATATCTGGTGCGTATACCCTCTTCTCCGACATGTTTTCGAAGAGTGCGTCCGAATTGTATACAGATATCTTTCGCATGAACGGACTGCACCTTTTCGACCAACGTATTGATTTCGTTTATGGGAGTTCCCTGGCCGACACTCGGTCCTTCGAGTACTCCGGCAGCAAAGCGTTTTAAAGATGTCGATAAGATGGCTATGAGAAGGGCAGATTTTCGTACATTGGTCTGGTTCTACTGTGATATAAGTCCAACACGGGACTTCTCAATTCTTGCCCACAGCGCTTCTGAGGAATGTTCCGAAAAAGTCCGCCATTAGACACTTGATCTCTGGTAATATACCGAGAGTTGTTTCTTCTTCTGCACAATAGATGGTACGTTCTAGGAAGAGGTGTGCATGAACAACTCTGTATGTTGTAGAGATAGCAAAGCATCAAACCCAATTTTAATGCTTCTCCATGATTCTACCTGCTTACAGCTTGGGATGCCGCATGCGCTTTCTTAGTCAGTCTCGGGGTTCAGGGCCTCCGAGACCTCCAAGCGATTCTGCTACCATATCCATCGCCATCGCATCATCATCAAATCTCTATTGATTTCGTCCTGGCTGATATGTTCCGTTCTCATCCCGGCTATAAGAATTTAGTAATGACTCGACACCCTCAATATCAAGCATACCTTTCATCAATTGCGTGATTCCAACCAACCCAAAATCCCAGCAACACTCCCTCACAATTCAGCCCGCATCATCATCTTCACCTCCAAAACTCTTATAATGCTCTATCGATTCCTTTACGAATGTCGATTCCATAAAACTCCGAGGAATATCCACATACTCAAGCGTATACTCCTCCTCGCTCCAATCCGTCCTCACGCTAACAAGAAAAACGTCCCCATATTGCGTATTCTTCGGATAAGAACAATACTGATTCAGTGGCAACTGTTGTCTTTTTCCACGCCAGGTGGTTTGGTAGACAGTCCACACTGAGTATTGATGGTTCTTTACGGGAAAAGTCAAGGCTTCCCGTTGCGCCCATCCCTCTTGGCCCCAAAACACAAGCAGGTTGGGTGCAGGGTTATCCCAACCGGGGGTGGTGTTTTGCATGAGTTCGAGCTTGATGAGATGCAGTTGTTCATCGCCAGCCGGGAGGCGAAGGACCCGGACCGATTTGGGATGCGCCATGTTGTCAAAGAATGTTTGGACTTTATGCCCCTTGTGAAACGATCAGCTTGGGTCTATTAAGTATTCGATGCCAAGTATACTATTAATCTCTCTATACCTCTGGTATCTATGAGTTGGCAGAGTAGAAGTCCTTACGTGAATCTACAGCCATCAAATAGATCCAACGAAGCGGATCGCACCTTCCTTTTTTCCATGATGAGTTCGAAACCGGGTATGCCGGCACTTGAGCTGCTGTAGGATCCGAGATAGCATTGACAATCGGGTGTTTGTATGCAAACCGTGAACTGGCCCTATAGTGTTGACGTTGATATTTCCCTTTCACTATGGTTATACATCGGACGCCGAAACCGCTAGGTATACTGCTTGGCAATCATCATTCCCTGATTAAACTGTCCTGATTGTACTGTCTGCTTCCGACAAAAACCGAGAACTTGGTAATCAGACCAAAAAAGAACTAACCAGCTGCGCCCCCACCCTCGAGCTGTCACCCAGCCCCAAACACACAACCAAATGAAGAACAGGACCACTCACCCCACGCACCACAACCGCAGATCCCAACACCTAGCCAACCCCACCCTTTCGCGCAAAGAGCAGCTTCAGCCATATAGACGTCCCACCATACATCAACAAAGGTATCAACACCACAACATCAATCTACCACCCGTTTTCACATACTTTTCGAACACAGGAAGTAACAGACCTCGAAACGCAATTCCTTGCGGATACTACTCATAGGAGTGTGCGGAGCGAGATATCTACCCCCACAAATCTTTTCGCATGTATCAATATCCCCCAGTTCGCTCATGTATCATATATCAACAAATATACACAAAATGCGACTCAAAGAAGCACCTTGAAACTCGAAATCATTCCCATAGCATCCCACCACCTGCTCCACCAATCCTCACCTACATAAACACGCATCTAAATTCCCATGATCTGGCAGTAGAAAACCTAGCTAATAGCTAGAGTGACGGAATTTGGACACACTGGGACCTGGCGCTCTGCTCATTAACGGTCACAATGCACGGCGGTGTTGTGTTTTACGGCTTCTGCAGGTTCTGAGGGGCCAGGAGAGCTGAGTATGTAGTGTGACTCAGCCGTTTGCTGAGTATGGTTTGAGTCACCTTGTTGCTCGTGAGTATGAGTTTTGTTTTCTGAAATGCAGAACAGGAGCTTGAACGATGAGCAAGAATAGACACGGATGTGAGGATAAGTAGAGGGTGCTTGTACACATGTCAATCCCATTTTCAAACCGCTATCGGTCTGGGATGCGTGTTAGTGCCGCAACGCCAATGATTTCCGCTTTGGAGGCGTGACTGGCACTTAGCAAGGACGGCATTATCGAACAACACCCTCTCATCCAGCAACATGCTCGCTCTTGTTCACACCCGTGATCAACCCCACAGCAATACCGCTTGCCACCGCGCCCACCAGGACCATCGTCACCGCGCCCACGAACGCTTTTCTCAGATTCTCCCTTCCAGTCCACCCAATGCTCACACCAGTCTTCGCATATCCGAAGACGTACAATGCAATTGCCTCCACCGCTATCGACGCATACAAGGCTGGCCGAATTTAGGTACGCTCGACAACCATGTAGGGTAGCAGACCGAGGAAGCCGGCCATAAAGTATGAGCTTCCGAGCGTGGCCGAGGACTTGAGAACGCGGGAGTTGTCGGGGACCGAGAGTTCGTGGTGGAAGCGAACGATGAAGCTTGTCCGGGCTTCTATTGGGGTATTTGAGAGATCGTAAGAGATGTGCGCGAGGGTCTCAGGGCTGGAATTCCATTGCGAGAAGAGGTCGTCGACGATGGTGGGAATGTAGTCTTTGGTGTCACGGATTGTGGCTTCGGTCGCTTTTGCGGTCGAAACATACGTCTCTCTGGTAGACTTTTAGTTGCTAGAAGGGACGCGTGGTACAAAATACGGATAGGATCATACACTCACTTTTCGCATCTCGCCTGCAAGGCACCACCCAGCGCCATCGATATCGCACCAGCGGTCAACTCTGCAAGACCGGCAAGCATGACATATCTGGCATTGGGCGCAAAACCAGCTAAGCTCGCTGTCAAAGCGAAAGGGACGGTCATGCCATCAGAG
>JAABUL010003726.1_pt1 | contig 21939 bp, 18 predicted proteins | sample 5559151 | NCBI WGS metagenome assembly JAABUL01 (sample SAMN10711876, study PRJNA513368) | rock metagenome | isolation source: Antarctica rocks | place: Antarctica: Victoria Land, Pudding Butte sud | reverse complement strand
TGTTGCCCCGGTGTTGCCCCGGTGTTGCCCCGGTGTTGCCCCGGTGTTGCCCCGGTGTTGCCCCGGTGTTGCCCCGGTGTTGCCCCGGTGTTGCCCCGGTGTTGCATCGGTAGTACATGGGCGCTGAAACCTTGCGGGCCGGGGCGTATGGGATACTAGATGTAGTGGTGCAGGAACCTCCCTCCCCGCTTCGGCACTGGCAGACCCGGAGGGCGCTAAGGTTTCCCCTTAAGGGAGGATAGGGAGTGCAGGCCGCGACGGCGACTATTCCTGCCCTGCTCCTTTCTTGTTCCGTATCTCCTCTTCAGGAGGGAACCTGCACGCAGCCTTCTAGGTCTGCCAGTGCAGGGCAAGGAGGCGGGTATCCTCCTCTTTTTCTCCCACGCAGGAAACTGCGCCGTCCCTGCCTAACAGTGCGCCCTGTGACTGTAGTTCCTTCCCCGCCGAACCCCGTGCCTCCTGTGTCTGTCCCCGTCCTGCCGCCGGGGGCATCGCCGGCGGACAAGCGGTTCAACTTCGCCGCCTGCCTGACCGATGCGGTCGGCTGGCCGCTTGGCATGGCGTTTTTCAGCACCGCAACCATTCTGCCCGTGCTGATGCGGCGGCTGGGCGCGGGCAATTTGGAGGTGGGCGCACTGCCTGCCCTGTACAACCTGCTGGTGTTTCTGCCCGGCTTTTTTGTCGCGGGCTACGTGGGACGACTGCCGCGCGCGCGCGGCTTTTTGCTGGGGTTTGCGCTGGTGGAGCGTCTGGCCCTGCTGGCCCTTGTTTGGCTGGTGCCGCTGTGGGGGTGGGCGCACCCCGGCTGGCTGCTCTCGGCGCTGTTTGTATGTATTGCCGTGCATGCCGGGGCGATGGGGATCAATCAGCCGTCTTACTACCTTGTGATTGGGAAATGTATTCCCGCGCAGTGGCGCGGGCGGTTGTTTGGGTATGCAGGCGGGGTCGCGGGCCTGCTGGGGATTGGGGTAGACCATGTGCTGCGTCACCTGCTTTCGGGGCCGGGGGCGGGGTTTCCCGACGGCTACAGCCGGGGGTTTCTGCTGGGCTTTGTCATTTTAGTCGCCAGTGTCCTGCCGCTGGGGATTGTGCGGGAGCCTCGCGGCCTGCCGCCGCCGACCGACACGCATTCGGGCCATTATGGGCGCGACTGCCTGAAGATATGGCGCGAGCAGCCGGGTTTTCGGCGGTTTTTGCGGGCGCAGATCGCTTTGCAGCTTGCCGCGCTTGCCTTGCCCTTCTTTGTTTTGTATGCCTCGCAAAGCCTTCATGCGGGCATAAGCGCGGTGGCGGGCTACACGGCCACGCTGATTTTGGCCGGGTCGTTCGGCAGCCTGGGGTGGGGGGCGTGGGCGGATAAAGGCGGCAACAAGGCCGTGGTGCTGGCCTCGGCGGGGTGCGCGGTCGGCGCGGCTCTGCTGGCACTGGCTGCGCCCTCGTCCCTCGCGTTCTACGCGGTCTTTGCGCTGTCGGCGCTGGCGTCGGCGGGGATCGGCATGTGCGGCACCAACATGGTGATGGAGTATGCGCAGACATCCGATGCCATCCCGCTGTACACGGCGTTTTACAATGCCGTGACCGCCCTGCCGCGCGCCGCCGCGCCCCTGCTCGGCGGCTGGATTGCGGACTCTGTCCACGGCTATCGCCCCGTGTTTGCCCTGTCTTTGCTCTTGTCTTTGGCCGGCTTGCTGCTGATGTTTCGGGCCGACGAGCCGCGCCATGCCGCGCGTCCTGCCCCCGCCGCCGAAGCGTGATGCTGCTGCTGCCTGCCGGCCAGAAACGCGCCTGTGTGGGGTATACTGGGTTTTCTCGGCAGCATAACATGCCTATGTCCAACCTTTGCATACAAATCAGTGGATCGTTCCCGCCCAAAACCTGCGGCATTGGCGACTATACTTCTCACCTTGTGCGGCGCATGCGCGCGGCGGGGGCGGATGTTGAAGTCTGGACACGGGCGACGACGCCACTCGGCGAGCATGGGCGGGGCCTGGTTTCGCACTGGGATGCTGAGAATATGCGCACCCTGGGCCGCGCCCTGTGCAGCGAAAAGCCCGGCGTTGTGCATTTGCAGTATGAGCCGGGGGTTTACGACAGGCATCCGGCTATTCTGCGCCTGCCGTTTCTGGCGCGTCGGGCGGGGGCGGGTTTTGTCACCACGTTTCACTCGCTGGACGGCCCGGCGCAGTGGGGGCGCGCGCACCGCCTGGCCCTGCTGCCGCTGCTGCTGGGCAGCCGGGACATCACGGTTTGTTCGGGGCGTCAGTATCACCTGCTGACGCGCATTCCCCGCTTGCGTGACCGCGTGCATTTGATTCCCATCGGCAGCAATATTGACCCCCTGCCTTTCGTCCCCGATGCTCCAAGTGCGGGCCTCCGATTGGTCTACTTCGGGTTTGTGTGGCGCGGGCGCAACATTGAGCTTTTGCTCCGTGCGCTCGCCGCCGTGCGTGCCCGCGACCCGCAGGCATCACTGGAGATCGTCGGCGGCCTGCGCGATGATGCCTACCACCAAGAACTCCTGCATCTTGCGGATCAACTGGGCGTCGGGCCTGATGTGCTGTTTTCCGGCGATCTGGAAGCCCCCGAAGTGTCGCAGGCTTTGCGCCGCGCGGACATCGCCCTGCTGCCGTATGCGACGGGTGTTTCCACCGGGCGCGGCACCCTGATGGCCGCGCTCGCCCATGGCCTGCCTTTGGTCACTTTCAGCGTTCCCGACAACCTTTCGCCGCTGTTTAAGCATGGCGAGAACATGATGCTGGCCCCGGCAGGCGACGAGGCTCAGTTTATTTCCCACACAGTCGCCCTCACCGAGAACGCTGCTTTGCGGGCGCAAGTGGCGGCAGGCGCGGCAGCGCTAGCCCCACGCTTTGACTGGATGCAGGTGGCGCGGCAGGTGCTGGCCCTGCCAACCTATGCGTCGGCGCGTGCCAATCCCTAAGCCGCATGGAACTTGCAAAGGCTGCCCTGCATCGTTTCCCCGGCTGTGCAAGCGCGTTGCGACGACGGAACGGTTTCTTCCGTCGTCGGTACGCCTTAGAAACACCATGGCAAGCCTAAAGAGACGGGGCCGAGCCGCCGACAATAGACTGTTACATAATTTACCAGATGGATGTGTGGGAGGGCGGCAGCCGTCCTCGGGCAGTACGCCTAAGTTCCGCATGACAAAATCCACCTGTAACAATCATAACTAGGAGCTAAATAAAAATATATGCAGAAGCAAATACAGGTGGAAAAGCTGTTTCGGGGTTACGCAAGGCGGCAGGCCGCGCTCTGGCCGATTTGCGGGCTGGCGTGTGCCCTGATGGGCGGCGTGCCCGGAACGGCATATGCGGTGGCGCCGTCTATGGGAGTGCTGAGCGGCGTGCCCGGAACGTCCTTGACTGCGGCGGCGCCGTCTGTGGGCGATGTGGCGAGCAGCGACACGGGGCAGGGCATCGGGCGATACGAGAAGCTGGAACTGACCTTTTCCGTGTCTACATCCGCGCCCAACACCGACCTGCCGTATGACCCGAGCACGCCATCCTATGCGGCCAACCTTAAACCCGATGAAGATGCGCGCCGGGGCGTGTCTGTGGACTGCCTGCTGCTGGCGCCGGGGCAGACCGACTGGGCGAATGCAATTGTCCAGCCTGCTTTTCTTTACCGCAACTATGTCCGCACGCCGTCTCCCGCCAATGGCGACCCGCATCCCAACAGCGAAAATCTGGTGTCGAACATGCCTGATACGTGGAAAGTGCGTTTTGCCCCGATGCAGACCGGCACGTGGCAGTACAAAATCCGCGTGACCGACAGCGGCGGCTCCGTGACCAACACGGCGCAGACATTTTCCTGCGTTTCCTCCAGAAACAAAGGCTTTGTGCGTGTCGCGCCTGCCGACAGCCGGTATCTGCAGTTTGACAACGGCGACAGCGCTAATCTAATCGGACATAACGTGTTTTTGAATGGCGTCGACTCTTACAAGACTACTGTGGACCAGATCAGCGCCGGCGGCGCTTCCACGCTGATGCGCATGTGGATCGCAGGGCGCAGCGGCCAGGAAGTTATCGGCGGCTTTGCCAACTCCACCGGCGGACGCTCCTGGTACTTCGGCTCACCGACTTCCAGCGGCAATACCGACTCGTACAGCCAGCTGACAACCGACGATGCCCATTCGGGCCGGTTCAGCATCCGCACGCCTGCCGGTGGGGAATTGACCAACAAGCTGGTGTCGATGGCGCCCAACCGAAGCTATACGCTGAGCGCGTGGGTCAAGCCGGAAAGCGCATTGACAAGCGTTACTCTCGTTTATGAGGACTCCGCAGGCTACACCGGCCACCAGGAAACAGTTGTTCCTGTGACCCCTGGTTCGGGCTGGACCCGCATACAAACCTCCATTGCGGGTCATGACCCGCAGAACGGAGCCAACTACGTCGGTACAATCAAACTGTTTCCGCATGGATCAGGAGCTCTGCTGATTGATGATGTACAGGTCACCGATGATGCATCAGGCACAGACACGCTGGAAATCGGGGATTTTGAGCGTCACGTGCACTACAATCAGCGTCAGTCGTGGCTGGTCGACTTTTTCGTGGACTATGCAAAGCAGCACAACCAATTCTTAAGGCTGAACGCGCTGGAAAACGACGACAGCGTTTTTGATGATGTTGCCGCCGACGGCCGCAATGTCCCGCACAACGATGCGAACTTCTTTGGGGCAAGCAACGACCCCAATGCCGACCTGCCTGTGCGTCGCTGGCAGCGTTACTATGCACGCTATCTTGCCGCGCGCTGGGGATACGCCACATCGGTCGCCGAGTGGGAATTCTGCAACGAAGGGCCCTTGTTCAACGGCAACCACTATGCCGCCGCGCAAAGCTTCGACCACGCTATCCATTCCTGGGGCGCGGAAGGGCGTCGCCTGGCAAGCACGTCATTCTGGCAGAACTCCTCGGGGACAAGCTATCCTGCCGACTTTTACCAGAACCAGTCCATGTATCCCGATGTCGACTACGTCGATGTCCATTATTACCCGTCCACAGGCGTGCAGGGCAGCTCGTATACGCCCTACGGCGATGTCGGCGGCGGGTTTGTGCGCAACCCTGTCGGCGGCCCCAATGGGCTGGGCGCGCTGCACATTGATGCCGCCGCTTCGGCGGGTCAGGCGCAGACCCAGACTTTGCCGGTCTCCCGGGTTCAGGGCCGGGGCGTATGGACTGTGTCGTACCAGGTGCGCGCAAGCAGCAATGCTCAGCTGAACTGGTTTGGGCGAGGCCCCGACCTGGAAATCTGGAGCAAAGACTTGGGCCTGGATGCGTTTACAGTCCCGCAAAGCCCAAAATCCCCGATTTTAGCGGGCGGCTACGACTGGCGCACGGTGTCGGCGACATTTACTTCGTCCGACGATGCCGCGCATGACCTGAGCTTGAACCTCTTTGCCAAAAACCTGACCCGTGGGTCTGTGGACTTTGCAGACATCAAAATCATTGCTCCCGACGGCCATTTGTGGGCCTGGTATCCCTTCAATGAACCGTCGATGGAGCATGACAGCGCTTCTATGGCGCAGTACCTGGGCTTGAACTACACGTCGTTGTCCGGCGGCGCGCTTTTAGACAAGCCTTTCAGTATCGGCGAAATGGATTTCGTCACCCCTGACGGCAGCTACAACACGCAGATCGACCAGGACCCGACTGGCGCCTGGATGCGGCAGTTCGTGTGGGCCCATCTTAACCCAAGCGGATCGTTGATATTCTTGTACACGAATGGCGGCGAGGAAGCGACGCGCAAGGGTTGGTGGAAATACGCTGGGGCTTATCAAAAGTTCCTGCAGGGCGTGCCGCTGACCAATGGGCACTATCGCAACATCGAAGCCGCAGTCAGCAATCCCAACCTTGTCGTGATCGGCCAAACGGACAAAGATGCGGGTCGGGCGCACTTCTTCGTGTACAACCGGCAGGGCAACTGGTTCAATCTCACCACCACCCCCACGGCTATTGCGTCTGTGTCGGGCACGGTGACAATTAAAGGCCTGGCGGACGGCGCATATCATGTGCAAAATTGGGACACGGCCACCGGCACTGTGCGCGGCTCCGCGACTTTGACGTCCGATGGGGGCGCGCTGGTTGTTCCCATTGATCCTTTGGTGGGCGATACGGCTTATAAAATCTCCCCGGTGGCCCCGCCTGCCCTGTTGGTTTCTTTGAAAGCGGACAAAGCCGCGGCCCGTCCGGGCGATCTGGTCACGTACACGCTTTCTTACGGGAACAATAGCGCTTCGGATGCACTCCATGTAGTCATGCCGTGGGCAATCCCTGTAAGCACGCAGTTTGTGTCCGCCAGCGCGGGTGGCATTTACGATGCCTCGCATGGGGTCGCAACCTGGAATCTGGATACGGTCCCCGCCGGCCAAAGCGGGGCGGTCACGCTGATAGTCAAAGTTGGCCCGTAGGAAGGGTTCTGCGGCCCGGTCGCGTGCTCTGCGCCGAAGGGAGACAATGCGCTCCCTCCGGCGCGGGCCGCTGACGCTTTCTCGCAGCGGGTACCGGCGCTGAGGCGCAGTTTCCGCCATCTCTGTCAGAGACGGGGCGATACATGCCCATTTGTTATTGGAAACATTGCTCGGGCAGGGCTTGCGGGTGGACAGTCAGGAGAACCACCCGCTCCCTTGCCCCATTTCATAGCATATCTGCGTTTCTGCGCGCCGCCGCGAGCGCCACTTGATTTTTGTCGTTTGGTTCCGCCATACCCTGGGTAGATTAGGCTTCGCGGGGAAAATGGCGACGGCAAAGGAAACAGCACTATGGAACAGCCGATATATACAAACAATCGCTCCGAAAGTTCAAGAATACAGCGCGTGTCCACTTCTTCTATTTCCGGGTACCATGCTGCGCCGCAGGCTCTCGGCCATGTATCCCCTTCCACGTCTGCCGTGATGGACCATGTCAGTGCCGAGCCGTCGCGCTCTTATCTTTTTGCCAAACGCCTGGTGGACATTGTCGCCGCCTCATTGTTTCTCCTGATTGGCCTGCTGCCTTTGCTTGTTATCGGCCTGTGCATCGCCCTGGAGTCACGCGGCCCGATTATCCACAAGCGGCGCGTTCTGGCTAAGCAGGACTGGGACGAATCGATGGGAACCGAGGCCCTGCAGACCTTTGACGCGTATAAACTGCGCACCATGGTGCCCAATGCCGATGAAGTGCTGCGCAGCAATCCCCACCTGATGGCCGCTTATGCCAAAGACTGGAAACTGGAAAATGATCCGCGCATCACGCGCCTGGGGCGCTTTTTGCGGACATCCAGCATTGACGAGTTTCCCCAGCTTCTCAATGTTCTAAAGGGTGAAATGACGTTGATTGGCCCGCGCATGATCACTGTGCCCGAGCTGAGCCGTTACGGCACCGAGGCCCCGCGCCTGCTGAAGGTGCAGTCCGGCCTGACCGGGCTGTGGCAGGTCAGCGGACGGCAGAATGTCGCCTACGAGGAGCGTGTCAAGCTGGACATGATTTATATCGAATCGCGCACCCTTGCCTTTGACTGCCGCATTCTCCTGAAGACCATTAAATGTGTTTTGCTGCGGCAGGGCGCGTATTGAAAACGCGCCCTCTTGCGCTTCGCCTGTTTCCGTGCTAAAATATACGCAATGCTTTCTTTTATGACACACCCCGGTGAGGGATATTCGGGGTGAACCCTACTGTGATAACGAAGTCACCCGTTGCTGCCGCCACAGGCAGACCGCGTGTTTCCCGCTCTCCGGCCTTTGTGTCTGCTCTGCTCTGGGCCGCCGCCTCTCTGCTGCTGGCGCTGTTTGCCTTGAAACGGCTGTTTTCGGGTGAGCTGGTCAGTGCGGATGCGATGGATTATGCGCAGATTGCGCGTAATTTGGCGACAGGGCATGGCTTTTCCACCAGCGTTTTTCGGCCTCTGGCGCTGTCGGGCTTTGTTTCCCCGGCCAACGGCGTTATCCCCGATTTATCCCATTCTCCTTTGTATCCATGCGTGCTGGCCCTGGCATTTCTGGGGCATGGCGGGCATGGCGGGGCGCTGGCCGTGGTGCTGACCTCCCTGTTCTTCTTTTTGCTGAGCGTGGCCGGGGTATATGTGCTTGCGCGCACCCTGCTTCCTGCGCTGGGTCCCTGGCCTGCCTTGCTGGCGATGGGCTTGTATGTGCTCGGGGGCACGGCTCTCGGCTATGCGGCGAGCGGCCTGCCGGTGACACTGGCGACGCTGCTTTTGACGGCATTGATTGTCGCGCTGCACCGGGCGCATGAGTCGGCCTCGCGGCCCGCCGCGCCTGCCGGTGAAGTTCTGGTCGGGGTGCTGCTGGGCTTGTGCTTTTTGGCGCAGTACAGCTTGCTGCTGCTTGTTATTCCCACTTTGATTTATGTGTTCGCCTCGCGGGCGCCGGTGCGGGCCTGGCGCGGGGTCGCTTTGTGCGTCCTGGGCTTTGTCGTGGTGACTGCGGGCTGGCTGTTCCACATGGCGAGCCTCACGGGGAATCCGTTCTTCAACCTGCGTGCGTATGATGTGATGGCCGATACCACCGACTACCCAGGCCCTACCACGATCTATCGCAGCGTGGCGCCGCCCGATGGGCCGTTTGCCTACTTTTTTGCCCATCTGCCGCAGATGCTCGCCAAAGGCGCGCGCAGCTTGGGCTATTATCAAGCGCATGTGCTGGACGTGTTCAATGTGTTTGTGCTGGCCGCAGCCGTGGTTTCGCTGCTTTGGCGCTTTGCGGATGTGCGGCTGGCGATCCTGCGCGGCTATGTCGCCATCTGTTTGGTGCTGATCATTTTAGTGACGGTGTTCTTTGCGCCGTCCGTGCAGATGATCGCGCCGTTTGCGCCTGTGCTGTGCGTTTTGGCGGTCGGCTTTGCGTTTGAGCTGATGCGGCGTCAGGACTGGCAGCCGTTTTCGCAGCGCCTGGCGGCCTGGAGCTGGGCCGTTCTGGTGTCCGGTGGCCTGCTCGCGCTCTTGGTCAGCCCCGCGCCTGCCCCAAACCCCTTGAAGAACGGGCTGGAACTGGTCACCGCGCCGCCGCTCCGGTCGCCGGCGGCAGACATAGTCCACAAGCAGTTGATGCACGGCGCTATTTTGACGGACACGCCCTGGGAGATCGCGTGGCGCACCAACCTGCCCGCGCTCTGGCTGCCCCACGACAACCAAGCTTATCAGCAGGCGCTGACCCGCATGGCAAGCGCGCACATCGACGTTCCCCTGCTTTTGCTGACGCCCAATATCACGGGCTATGCCGACAGCACGCCGAGTGGCAATGCCTGGCTGCTGTTCTACCGGCACCCTGATGTCTGGGACCTCCAGCAGAGGGCCTTGAGTCAAACAAGCGATATTCCAAAGCAAACCGATGCAAAGGCGGCTGAGCTGAGCCGCCGCATTGCCGCACACGACCCCGCAATTGCCCTGACGCAGAAGGAGCTTGCTTCGCAGCTTGCCGATGCCCATCGCACCATGCCGGATCGTATCCAACAGGCCCGCAGCGCCGTTCAGCAGAACTTCCTCAACAACTACGGCCCGATCTCCGAAGTGGTGCGCGACTACGGCTTTGTCGCAACGCAGACGGAAGCGGACCAGCTCAATTCCACTCTCTCTCTTCGGCGCGATGCGCTGCGCGGGGTAACTCCATGAATCCGACTTCGGCAGGTCCTTCTCCCCCGGAAACCGCCTCCGGGTCCCCGGACATTTCCCGCCTCAACATTCCATACCCGCCTTCCTTGACGAAGCGCGGCGGAACAGGCAATGGCGGGCAAACTGTCCTGCCCGCTCAAAATCCCCTGGAGCGCGTGCTCATTGCGGGGGCGATTTTGATGCTGATTGTCGCCGTCTTCGCGCACACGTTTCTTTTATATTACCAGGGCTGGCAGCAGGAAGAAAACGCGCACGGCCCCGCAGTTCTGCCGCTGGTCGCGTTTCTGATCTGGATGAACTGGAAGACGCTTTCACGCCTGCCGATCCGCGCCGATGCGCGTGGTTTGGGCTTTGCCGTCCTGTCCGCCGCTTTGCTGCTGCAAGTGCTGGGTATTTGGCTGGGGCTGGAGCGCTCGACCGGCTACTTGTTTATCGCGGTCGTGGCCGGCTTGTGCCTGTACTTCTTGGGCCGGAAGTGGACGCGCGCCCTGGCTTTTCCCCTCGCGTTTTCGCTGTTTATGGTGCCCACGCCGGGCGGCGTTTTGGATATGGTCAGCGCGCCCCTGCAAATCCTCAGCGCCCGCGCCGCGGTGATGCTGGCGGGCATTTCGGGCGTCTTTGTCCAAAACGAGGGCGTGAATCTTATTATTCCCGCCAAAAACATCCGGTTTGCAGTGGCGGTCGCCTGCAGCGGCCTGCACTCGCTGACCGCCATGTGCCTGCTGGCCTCCCTGCTGGCCTATTTCATGACAGTCCCCTTGGTATGGAAATGGGTGATGTTCGCGCTCGCCGTCCCCCTCGCCCTGCTGGGCAACATCGTGCGTATTTACCTAGTGCTCATGGTCGCCAACCATTCGGGTCAGGACGCAGGCACTGCTTTTCACGACGGCCTGATCGGCAAACTCGTACCGTTCGCAGTCGCCTTCTGCGTCCTGCTGGCTCTAGGCCGTTTGATTGAAAAGTTCACCCAGCGTCCTGCGCCTGCTGTTTCCGTGCCTTCCACTCCGCATTAAATCCCTTAGTAACTGATGTTACGCAAAGGGAGCCTGCCTCTCTGGCAAGAGCGGCAAGCCGGGGCAAACAGCCTTTGGTCTTGGCGAGTACCGGGGGCATAAAACCCCCGGCAAGGGACGCAGCCACGTCCTTCGAACGGAAGAGTAGGTTTACGATTACTATTTTTATGCCTGTGAGGGCTTGTTCTTATGCCCGTGAGGGCTTGGTCGCGTCTCTGCCGGGGGTTTTATACCCCCGGCACAAGCCAATGGCTCTATGCCTCCGGCACAAGCCAACACCAATGGCTCTTTGCCCCCGGCACTCTGCATAACATCAGTGAGTAATGACTATGAATATTGTTGCTGAAAAGCCTGTGAGTATTGTTGCTGAAAAACCTTCCGGGTCGCCGCTGTCGCTGCGCACGGCCCTGCCAGTTCTCCTCTTGCTGGGGGTGGCTGCCGCGTTTGCCGTGCCCGGCATGCGGCAAAGCGACGTGCCCGCCGCCCATGCGGATGTGCGGCGCCTGCCTGCAATTTTAGGCACGTGGCGCATGGACGGCAGCGAGACCACCAACCCCAAAGAACTGGCCCTGCGCGCGTCGGAGCTGGCCGCATTGTCGCTGGACAGCTACACCGTGCGCCAATATACGGACACGCGCACGGGGCGGCATGTGCAGCTAATGCTGGAATACCGCACACTGGGGCGGGGGGCGTTCAACCATCGCCCGGAAGCGTGCTACCCTGCGATCGGGTTTGTGCTGACGGGGCGTCATACGGTGCCCATCATTTATGACGGACGGCCTCAAACGGCGCTGACTGTGACCGCAGACTATCAGGGGCAGCAGGGCCACTGGCACCAAATATTGCTGTACTGGTTTGCCACCGGACGGCGCACCGAATCCAGCTTCCTGCGTCAGCAGATGCAAATGGCTATGGGCCGCTTGCAGCCGTCGCGCAACGGCTGGAGCTTTGTGCGACTGGTCACAGTGTCCGCGCCGGGGGATGAAGCCCAGGCCCTGGCCGCCGAACAGGACTTCGCGAGTCAGGCCTCCCCGGACTTGATTGACGCGATGCTGCCCCATCCTTAAAAAGCGTGCAGCGAGTTGGGCAGGTAACGGCCAGGAAGAACCTGCCCACACGAGCGGGCGCAGGCCATTGAAGACTTCGCGCAGCGGATGTCCTCGCTTGGGCGCGTCTTCTGTCATCAAGATCAATCATGTCCTTAGGACGGTAAACCCTCGTGCCCGCTCCACTCTGCTGCCGCTGCTGATTGCAGCCACACAGGGGCGGGCGGCGTCCGCTCCTGCTCCAGAACAAGGGTGGTGCCTGCGCCGCCTGTCAGCAGAAACACCTTGTCCACCACCTTGAGGATCATCTTGAAGCCGTGCCCCAGGGTGCCTGCCGTTGTGTAGCCACGCTTGAGAGTTGCGTTCGGCAAGTCCTCGACCGCGATGCCCTTGCCTTCATCCTCCACACGCACCTGCACTGTTCCCCGCTCGTGCAGGAACACATGGCCTGTTCCTATAGAGGCATGGACAACAGCATTCATCGCCGCCTCCCCAACCGCCATCTCCAGATCATAGCGCCGTTCATCGGGAATGCCAAGGGCCACGCACGCACTCAGGGTATGACGGCGCAGCTCCCGTATGCCACTTGTGCGTGACAGGGCAACAGGCTCAGCAAAACGCGTGTAAGGCAAAGGCAAATCGCTTTCCGAGGCGCAGAGTATCAGTTTGCCCTCGGTGACGCTGGAAAACATGTCGCGCAGCATCCCTTGCTGGCGTGCCATGTTCACCCGCAGAGCGTCTTCGGCATTTCTACGCTCGGTGATGTCTGTCTGAACACCGATAAAGTGGGTGAGCGCCCCGCCCGCGTTGCGCACAGGCGAGATGGAGAGATCGTTCCAAAAAGGAGTGCCGTCTTTCTTGTAGTTTTTGAGGATAATCCGGCACGTGCCTTCCTCTCGCAGGCAGTCCCGCACCTGCTGGACATACTGGTCATCCGTGCCCTCGCCTTGGAGAAACCGGCAGTTACGCCCGAGGACTTCCTCGGGCGAGTAGCCCGTGATAACGGTGAAGGCGGGGTTGACGTAGATAAGCGGACAGTCGGGCTGGTGGGGATCGGCGATGACAATGCCGCTGCTTGCGGCGGCGATGGCCCTGTCGCGAAGCTGGAGGGCTTCTTGGGCACGCCGCACCTGTTCCTGAGCCTGGTGGTAGCGCAGCGCCCCGCGCAGGCAGTGCTCAAGAAGGTGCGGCGTCAGGTCGCTCTTGGGGAGGTAGTCGGTGGCCCCCGCCTTGATGGTTTCTGTTGCGATCTTCTCATCGTCGTGGCCTGCCAGGATGATAATGGGGGTGGTATTTCCTGCCTCACGCACGTCCACAAGGCAGCTCATGCCGCTGCCGTCGGGGAGGTGGTAGTCAAGCAGCACGCAATCAAACGCATGTGAAGTGATGGCTTCGGTTGCTTCGGAGCAGGTCGCGGCTTCCCGAATAACAGCGGACGGATAACTTGTACGAATGGTTCGCTTGATTGTTTGGCGATCCAAGTCGTCATCATCCACGACGAGAATATTGAGTTGATCTTGCATGTCAGTCTTACCAGAACGCCTTTCGAGGGGCATTTTCTGGGTATTCCCGATCTCTGAAGGTTTTAATCTGGGGAGTGGTTCATACGGCGTTGTCGACCCTTGCCAGACGCTGGCGCAGCGTGTTGTTCCAGCGCTCCATGTGGTTTGTCTGGCCCGTCTCTTTGCCACCGGGACAATGCTGGCTTTGCGGGATCACCTTCCCATAAGCCGCCCAGAAGTCCGTGAAGCACAGACCAGAAGTCCGTGAAGCACAGACCCTGCCGGTAGCACGGCTGTATTTCGCATTTCGGCCTTTGGCGCCGATCGTCCGCTGGCCGTGTCTCCTGCGCGTAGACTTGGCTTTGCACAGTCGGTGTCAGCGCGTACCAACGACGGAACAAATCCTTCCGTCGTCGGTACCCGCTTACCACGCGCTTAATCAGCCTTAGCAACGCCTCTGCTGCGCCGGGGCCGCAGCGTGGCCCTAGGAAAGAAATGCGGCGCTTCCACAAAAACACCTTCCGCGCGTCCGGCAGCCTCTCCTGCTTTCGCAGACAATGAGGCGTTACCCTCCACAAAGCATTGTTCGCAAACCAGGCGATTTCGGGACTTCGCGGCCCGAATCCTCTGAGCTGACTGGGGCGGCGCCTCCGCTTTCCCCGCATCAAAATGCAAACCTAGGAGTGCAGAACCCGCTTTGGTGGGGCGGAAAGGGAAAGGCTGTGGCCCCAGCCCTGCATTTCCATGCAGGGAAGCCTGCGATGGCAGCCCACGTCGTCAATCTTATTTGAGCATACCGGTTTACAGAAAATGAAATCTAGAGTATGCTGCATTTCAACCGATTTACATTCGGGTAATTGAAAAGGATGCGGAAAGCATGAAGAACCAACAACCCGTCTTGATTGGCATGGCGGGGCTGGGCGGGTATGCCAGAGTCGTTTGCCGCTGCCTCGACGAGTACAGCAGGGGCGAGCACTCCTTTGTGCGGCTGGCGGCGGTGTGCGAGCCGGACTTGGAACGGCATGCCGAGCAGGTGGCGGCCTTGCGCGCCAAAGGCGTGCCGGTCTTTCGGCGCTTTGAGGAGATGCTGGCCCTGCCGATTGAAAGCGTCTGGCTGCCCTTGCCGGTTCCTCTGCATCGGCCCTTTACGGAGCTGGCGCTGGCGGCGGGCAAGGCCGTCCTGTGTGAAAAGCCGGCGGCGGGGTGCGTGCAGGACCTGGATGCCATGCGGACCGCTCGCGACCGGGCGCGCTTGCCGGTCGCCATCGGCTTTCAGGACATTTATGAGCCGAGCACCAGGGCGATGAAGCGCGCGCTGCTGGCAGGGAAGATTGGGGCGGTGCGGTCGGCGACGCTGACAGCCTGCTGGCCCAGGGACAGCCGCTACTATGCGCGTTCGGCATGAGCGGGTCGTCAAAAGCAGGGCGAAACCTGGGTGATGGACAGCCCCGCCAGCAATGCGCTGGCCCATTTCCTCAACCTTGCTTTGTTTCTGCTGGGCGAAAGCGAAGGCGAGGCCGCGGCTCCGGTCGGCGTGGAAGCCGAATTGTACCGTGTCAACCCCATTGAAAATTACGATACGTGCGGCCTGAGAGTCACGACCGAAGCGTGTGTTCCTATCCTTGCCCTGCTGACCCATGCCTGCCGCCAGACTCAGGCGCCCCGCATTATCATTCAGGGAGAAAGCGGGACGATGACTTATGTCTCGGGCAGCACCGTGAAGATCGCCACAAAAAGCGGCACGCGCACCCTCCCTCTCGGGCAGCCCTCGCGCCGCGCGATGGTGGAACGCTTCGCAAATCTGGTGCGCGGGGCCGGGGACGAACGGCCTGTGGCGACATTGGAAATCTCTCGCGCGCCACTCACCGCCGTGAACGGGGCGTCCGAGGCCTCCGCCGTCCATGATGTGCCTGCCGCGCTTGCCGAAGTTTGGCCTGCGCCGGAAAACGGGACGCTTCGCGCCCTCACGGGGATTGAAGCGCTGTTTCAGAGGGGCGCGCGCGAGCAGCGCCTGCCGGGCGAACTGGGGGATGTACCGTGGGCCTTGCCGGCGGGGCGGCGCGATCTGCGCTGCTACACGCACTTTTCCGGCCCAAAGCAGAGTTCCGGCCCAAAGCAGAAAGCAAAGGCTTAGCCGATGCGTCTGGCATTTATCGGCGGCTGCGGGCATCACTATCTGCGCGGAGTCGCTGCCGACCCCGGCCTTGCCGTGCGCCGTCCTATTCCGGTCGCCGGGGATGGGACTGACAATGAGCGGGCGCGCGCATTCGCCGCCGCATTGGGCGAGACGCGGTGGTTTGACGACGCGGTGCAGATGCTGGACGAGACGCAACCGGAAGTGATCAGTATCGGAGCCGTTTATGCCGAGAACGCGAAGTTTATCATTGCCGCTTTGGAGCGCGGCATCGTGGTGGTGAGCGACAAGCCGATTGCTGCCGCGTGGGAAGACCTGGCGCGCATTTACTGGCAGAACATACGCCCGATAGCCCCAAGTGCCTGCTCGCAGGAGTGAATATTCCGATGAGGGGACAACAGGCACAAACCTGAAGCGGGCCGGGTGGCAGAGGCTTCTCGCGGACGCGCAGGCCGGGAACTTTGACGCCGTATGCGTGACATATATGTCCCGCCTTGCCAGGGGAGATATGTTCATTGTCGCGGAACACCTGCTGCGCGAGGCGGGTGTCCGCGTCCTGACCGTCAAAGAGCAGTTCTCCGATGACGTGAACGGGTTCGTCAACAAGAGCATGACCCGCTTTGTGGACGCCATGTACGTGGAGAACGTGCGGGCCTGGACAAAGACCAAGATGGAGCAGATGGTCGCTCAGGGCTACCACTGCGGCGGCTACCCGCCGTTCGGATACCGCAAGGTCTTCGCGCCGGGGATGCAGGCCCAGAACGGCAAAGAGCCGCCTAAAGTCCTGGTTCCCTGTGAGGGCGATGCGCAGATTGTCGCCCAGGCTTACGCCCTGTTTGCCGAGTGCCGGACGCTTGCGATTGTCCGTGACTGGCTGACCGCCCACACGACGCGCAGGTGGACGACCACGACCACCAAAAACCTGCTGACGAATGAAGCCTATACGGGTGTTCAGCAGTTCGGGCAGTGGCGCAACGAGCAGTCCCACCCGCCCCTCGTTTCCCTGGAAACTTACGCTGCCGTGCAGGAAGTCCTTCCGCTTATTGCAGGCCGCTATACCCCGCGCGCGCCTGAAGGCTCATTTGCCTACTACCTGCGAGGGCGTGTCCATTGCCCGCACTGCGGCTGCCCCTACACGCAGGCGGCCCATCATGGCAGGAGCGGCCCCGTCCACTACTACACCTGCCTCTCCGCCCGCAAAGGCCGTGCTGCCTGCCCCGTCGCCCGCGTCAATGCGCAGAAACTCCACGACACTGTGCTGGGCGTCATTGTGCGCGGCGTGACGGGCAATGCCTACGTCCAGCAGGCCGTCGCAGGCGCGGACTGGGGCGGGGTAGACCAGAGGCTCCTGACAGAGCGCGGCGCGCTGGGGAAACGGCGGCAGCTTTGGGAGATGAAGCGCAAGAACTACGTGGACGCCATCGGAGAAGGCCGTGCCCTCACAACCCTCCTGCCTGCGCTGGAAAAGGCCGAGGCCGAACTGCGCGTCATAGAAGGGGAATTGGAACAAGCAGAACAGCGCATCGCGTCTCACATCCGCCCGCGACCGACCGCCTCTCAGGTGCGCGGCGTCTGGGAGTGCTTCGCAAAGGCATGGCGGTACTTGGAAGAGGATGAGCGTACAGCGGTCTTGGGCGGGCTTGTGCGGCGCGTGAGCATAGAAAGCCGGGAATGGGCCAGCGTGGAAACGGAAGTCTTTGCGGGCGCGCAGGCGGCAATGCACAAAAAAGGGGCGTCTAGCGATTTCTCGCCAAACGCCCCTTCTGATTGGTTCGCCCTCGCGGGCATCTTGGGAGCGGGGGTTGGACTTGAACCAACGACCTCCGGGTTATGAGCCCGACGAGCTACCGGACTGCTCTACCCCGCGACACAAATTGAATATACCCCTAGAATAGCCTATTTGTCAAGGGATTTGTGGGTGTGGAGTGAAAATTATTACAACCCTACTGTGATGGCACGCTGGTAGACCTGATTGTCGGCAGGGTCCGTGTTCAAAATCACAAACGTTACGGTCGGTTGGGTGAGATAGGCCACCGCTTCCTCAAACGAGGCTTTGGTGCTGACCGCTGTTTGGTTGACACGCTGAATGACCATGCCCGGCATGAGGCCGCTCATTTCCCCCGCGCTGCCTGCGCTGACGGTGGCAACTACGACGCCAACCGTGGCTGCCGGCAAGTTCATGGTCAGCTTATCGTGCGCGGTCAGGTTGCGCACGGTGACACCGAGGTGCAGGCGAGTAGGCGCAAGCGCGGGCTGGCCCGCCGGAGCATCTCCCGCGAGAGCCGGAGGTGGGCTGATTGTGGCTGTCGCCACATCCGCCTGCCCGCTGCGCACGTAGCGGATCGCTGCTTTCTCGCCGGGACGACTTGCGGCAATCGCCTGACGCAAATCCAGCTCGTTGTGGATCGGCCTGCCATTGTAGGCGGTCACGATGTCCGATGCCTGGATGCCTGCTTTGCCTGCCGGGCTGGCGATGAGTACATCCCGCACAAATGCTCCGTCGGTGCGCCCGTACTGCGTTTCTAAAGCAGGCGTCAGGTCTTCAGGGGTCAAACCTAAATAGCCCCGCACCACTTTACCTTGCGAAATGAGGTCGCTCGCCACTTGCTGGGCAATCGCCACGGGAATGGCAAAGCCTACGCCTGCGCTGCCCTCTACAGGTGACTCAATGGCGACGTTGATGCCGACAACTTTGCCGTCAATGTCAAACAATGGCCCGCCCGAATTGCCCGGATTGATCGCGGCGTCGGTCTGGATCAGATCGGGATAGTAACGCGATGTCCCTTCGCCGCTGATCTGCTGGTGGCGATTGACGGCGCTGATCACGCCGACAGTCACCGTGTTTTGCAAATCAAAGGGACTGCCGACCGCAAGCGCCCATTGTCCCGCGACGACCGGAGACGATCCCCCAAACTGGGCGACAGGCAGCGGGGTCTTGCCGGGATCAATCTTGACAATCGCTAGGTCGCTCTTGAAGTCGGGATAAACTTTGCCCTGGAACTCGCGCCCGTCAAACAGCGTGACCGTGACCATGCCGCCCACCGCGCCGTCCACCACATGGTCATTGGTCAAAATATAGCCGTCAGGCCGCACGATCACCCCAGACCCGGTCGCTTCCAATCGGTGCGGCAGTTGGGGCAGCTTGCTTTTGCCGCGTCCGCCGGAAGGCGGCAGGCCCAGACCATCCGGGCTGCCGTCGCCCAGGGCAGAGGCCAGGGCGGGACGCACCGACTTGATGTTGACCACGGTTGGCTCTACGGTGCGCGCGATCTGCGTGAACGCGTCCTGCATCTGGATCAGCAATGACTTCTGCAAGGCGGTAGTAGGGGACGTGGCTGTCACTGTGGACGCCGGACGCGTCAGCGGAGCGGGAGTGTCCGCTGCCGCCGCGGCTGCGCTGCCCAGAATCCCCAAGATCAGTCCGGTCTTCCAGGCTGTTGTTTTCCATGATTTGCGGCGTTGACGTGTCATTGTTTTGTTTTTTGTTGAAATGGAAACGGCAAAAATTATAGGGCGGAGGCTATCCAGGCCCGCGCCTGCGTGTCCAGCGCATCCGCGCGGGCGTGCAGCTTGCGCGCGACAGCGGGCCAATGGTGTTGTTTACCCAAAATCGCGCGGAATGACGAGCTTAACTGCGGATGCTGACGGAGAAACAAGGCCGCCGAAACTATTCCGACATAATCCCACCCCGCCTGCCTCAGCGTTTCCATCTGCCTGCCTGCCGCCGGGCCGAACCGATACCTGAATGCGCGCGCCAGCCGCTGCTCCGTTTCCGGCGTCAGCGCACGCGCCATCTCCGCGCCGACTTCCGGCGGCAGCGACAGGTCGCCGCGCACCATAATTCGCACTCCCCGGCTTTCCGAAACCCAGGCCTGCTGGCCGTACCGTGCCAGGGCGCTGTTGAGCATCGCCAACGTGGGCGTCGGTCCGCCAGCTTTGCTTTCAGTGATCGTTAATGTTTGCAGGCCGTCACTATACCGCATCTGCACGAGAGATGGCCCAGTCGGCACGGGCTTCAGCAGAGATTGGCGCAGCAGGGCATAGCCTCGCGGCAGCCATGCCGGAACCTGGCCGATAAATCCGGCCTGTTTCCAGAAAGCTGACGGGGTGGGGGATGCGCCCACAGGCAGGGTTTCACGCACAATTCGGCGCGTCGCACTTTCAGCGGCGGGCGGCAGGCTCAGTGCCGCCCCCGGCACAGCCGACGGAAACGCGATGCTGTCGTAGGCGGACACGTAGCGTCGGCAGCCCATGCGGTCGTACTCTTCCAAACGCAGCACAAACGGATGCGCCTGGTTGATCCAGCAGAGTTTATAGGGGCCATCCTGCAAACGCGGACGGATCGCCACTACTGCGCACGAGAGGCCATTCAACTTTTCCCGCCGCACAATCGCGCAGGTATAATTGCGCCGCATGAAGCCCAGCATGGCCGGGCGGTTCGCGTTTTCTTCCCGCAGCACCGAAGGCCCGACCAGAAGGCCGCGCCTGTGGGGTTCATACAGCGATGTTTGTGCGCCGTCGTCCGTCATCACCCGACCGGCCGCATTTGGGGGAAACAAATACGTCAAACGCGACCGCAGGCCGCGATGGGCCGAAGTCGTCACAATCTCCATCATGCCTCCGCCCTGCGCGGCAGGCAGGCTCCAGATAATCGTTTGCCTGGCTTGATAAGTTCCTGTGGCTTTGGCCTGCAGCGCCTGCGAGACCAGCGCGAACCCGTCACCTGCCGCCAGCGCCCGCGTCGATAACAGCAAAGCCAGAGGCAGCCAGAAGCTTGAAAGGCGCCGGGGCAAACGACCGCATGTGAAAGAAAATTGCTTCATGCCTCCGCGCTAACGTCCACCGGCGTCGGTCAGGGCGGTATCCCCCGCGGCATATCCCCCGACCGCCTCATCGCCCAGCGGCTCCGCGCTCCACCCCGACAACGTCACCGAAGCGTTTCCCTGCGAAAACGCTCTCCCAGGCCGCTGGGGCGTATTCCATGCCGAGGGCGTCTCGCCCATCGCGCCGAGCAGCGAATGCCCTGCGCCTGTAATGCCCCCGAGGCGCACAAACGCGGGCGGCGGCGGCAAAACCCCGCCCTGCGCCAAATCCGCCTCCATCACGCCCGGCGGCACGGCCCCGCCCGCCCGCGCCGCATCGCTGGTGGCCGGGGCAAACGGCGCGGCCAGCATCAGCAGGGCCAGGCAGGACAGCGCCAATGCCTCCACAAGCCTCTGCCCACGCTGCGGGCGAGACAGGGCCTCCGGCAGCCCCGAGAGCGCCCGCGTGCCTGCCCCAAAACCCCAGCCTGCCCCTGCCCCTGCCACCAGCCGCTGCGTAATCTGGGTTTCCAAAGGCCGGTCCGGCGCGATTGGGGACAGCGAACGCAGCAAGCGACGCACCTCGCGCACCTGCTGGTATTCTTCCGCGCAGGCCGGGCACTTCTTCAGGTGCTGCTGCATCGCCAGCATCTCCGTGCCGGTCAATTGCTGGTCCAGATAAGGCGAAATCAACTGCTGAGCAGATCGGCAATTCACAAACAGACACTCCTCATGCACAAACGCAATGCGCCCCTGTGCGTCGATCCCAACCAGGCATCTAGGCCGCCGCAGCCAGCGCTTCCTCCTGCTGGAACACGGCAATCTTGCTCCGCAGCAGCTTGCGCCCCCGGTGCAGCCGCGAACGCACTGTGCCCAGCGAACACGCCATCGCTTCGCTGATTTCTTCGTATGACATGCCCTCAATATCCGCCAGGATCACCGTCATTCTAAAATCCTGAGGCAGACCCGACAAGGCGCGCTGGATGTTTTCATCCAGTTCATGCGACATCACCATGCGTTCGGGATTGGACTGCACATCCGGGATTTCCAGGTACACATCTTCCGAGCGTCCCCCCAAATCCAGCGGCTGATCCAGCGACTGCGCACGCCCTTTGGGCTTGCGCCGCAGGCTGTCCACAAACAAATTGGACATGATCTTATACAGCCAGTTGTCAAACGGCCAATCGCGCCGGTAGTTGCCGAAAAACCGGAATGCCCGCACAAACGCTTCCTGCGTCAAATCTTCCGCATCCGCATGGTTGCCGGTCATGCGGTACGCAACATTATACGCCTGTTTGTGATAACGCAGCACGAGACGGTCAAACTCCGCCCGACGCTCCCCGACCGTCGGCGCTGTCGTCAGCGCGGCCAGCGGAGTGTTCGCCCCATTTTCTACCCATTCAGCCATTGGCCCCGTCCTTTCCTCCCCTATACGTCCGCGCGGCAAAAGATCGTTCCCCGGTTTCGCCGCCCGCTTCACTTTGTTTCTCTTCCGTTATCCAAAACAAATACCCATTGCTTGTAGTTCCGACGCCTCAATAAGCAGCCTTGTTCCGTGCCCGTTGCTTATGCTTTCCTATGGCTGATTAAGCGCATACCAACGACGGAACAATTTCTTCCGTCGTCGGTACGCGCTTGCAACGCCTAAGCAATGCCGTAAGAGCGACGCCCATCCACGGGAAGCGAGTCGTTCCAAGCCGAACAAAATCAGACACTTCCCGGCGCGCCTTAGAAACTGTATAGAAAGTTTGGCTTTCTTCCGAAAATATGGGCATGGAACAGTCACCCTGCCCCCGAAAAGCCTACTCAACCGACCTGACCGAC
>JAABUL010003725.1_pt1 | contig 21942 bp, 25 predicted proteins | sample 5559151 | NCBI WGS metagenome assembly JAABUL01 (sample SAMN10711876, study PRJNA513368) | rock metagenome | isolation source: Antarctica rocks | place: Antarctica: Victoria Land, Pudding Butte sud | reverse complement strand
CTTCCCACCCTTCCTTCCCACACCCTCCCCCCCCTCCCCTTGAGAATTATCCTCCACCAGCCTATGAGCCAAACCAGCGCATTGAGCAGGCGCGCACGGTGGGAATTAGCGGGAATGAGAGAAGCCGGGGACGGGGGGGGGGGTTTGAAAAGGGGAAGGCAGGAAATGCACCGGAAAGAGGGCATGCCCCCCCGAAAAGACCGAAAGATAAAATCCTTCAGCACAAACATCAATCCCCGACGCATGAAATACCCACCAACCTCATAGCATAAAAATGCCTATTTTCCTATTCATTTGAAAAAAAAAAGTGTTTTTTTTTTTCGTGACGAGGGGCATTGGGGGTTTTTTTGTATTAGGTAGGTTAGGTAGGTAGGTACCTTTTTTTTTATCAGTTGCCAGTCTAATTTTTTTTGGTTGGTGGGGGGGTTTGTGTGTGTGTGTGTTTGGTTTATTTTTGATTTTTAACAGAGTTCAGTTTCGGCGCGGTGTGTAAAGGAAAGGAAAGGAAATGAAAGGAAAGGGAATGAAGCAAAATGCTAGCGATTCGAAAGCGAGCGGGGGTAGTTGCTGACTCTTTGAAAACTCGTTTTTATTCTATTTACTCAGCCCATAACCTCGTCTGTCTGCCTTCCTTCCCCCCCCCTCCCCTCCTGTCTCCTCTCTCCTCTCTTCGTCTCCCACCATTCTTCCCCCCCCCCCCCCCCCCCCCCCCCCCCCCAAAATCCACCATCGCAACTCTCAGTCTCCGAATCTCACACCCAACCCCCCCCCACACCCTCTTCCTTCCCACGCCTTTCTTCCTTTTCCATCACAATCGCTATCCCTATCCCTATCCCAGAAAGAAAGAAAGAAAGAAAATTTCCGTGCAAAAGTCCGAAGAAAGGACACATATATAATCAACCAGTCCCATGGCTGAATTCGTTATGCGGCTTTTCTTTTTCTTATATACTAATTCTCGGTCTCATCCCCCGGGGGGGGGGAGGAGGGGGGTTGGTGTGGATTAGTGATGGAGGGAATAGGGGAAGGGGAATGTGTGGAGGAAGGGAATAGAGGAAGGGGATAAAGGAAGGGGAAGGGGATAAGAGAGGTAAAAAAAAAGGAAGGGGGGCTTGAGGGATTAGTTAGTAAGTGTTGTTTTCGCTGCTTAGAGAGTTCTTCTTTCGCTGAGTTCGTAAGAGCTTATAAGGATATGATCCCCAGGGAAGATTTTTTTCTCAATCATAAGGGGGGACGAGTCGGGTGGATCGTTATGCGAAAAAAAACCCCTGGTGTTAGATGGTTTCTGAGCCCGCCCCCCCCGGTTGTATAACAGAAACGACTTCTTGAGAGGGAGGAGCGAGGAAAGGAAAAGGATTAGTGATTTCGCCGTTCGATAAGAAGGATAAAAAATGGGATAGTCAGTGAAAAAGGTGGTGGTGGTGTGTACCTGTAGTTATGGAAGGGAGTTATTTTCACCACGCAGGGACGGTACATGCAATGGGGTTCACTCGAAGGCATAGGTACTGCTGCAAGCGCTGTCTTGGTACCTGGTTCAGATTCTATGGGGGAGGTAGCTTTAAGGGTACTGTGTTTGATTCGATGAGGTTGGGAATATGCCTGAATATGGTGTGTTCATATTCTGGCAAAATCGGTAAACCGACACGTGACGGCCGTGGAGGATTCTGTACGTAGGGTATCTACACTGATGAGGGATGGGAAGGGTAGAATCGCCAAGGGGGAAGGATATGATAACCATGCTCCTTCCGATCTTAACGCCAAAGTACGTTGTTCGTCGTGAGGAAAGAGGGCTTGCTGCAGCCACGTCGCCTGGTTGGCAATCAATGATGCTGATATAAGAGCCCCTGAGACTTTTTCTTGTATTCATGATCCATCAGACCAAAAGCACCACAGCAATAGCAACCAACGACTCCTACCCAAAGTCAGCGGCACGAGTAAACTCAACAGCGGTAGTTAAAACTCACCATCCAAGAAACCTTCCAAGCAGGCGCAGCAGCAGCGGTCTGGGCGAAAGCCGTTGGCGAGGTAGAACTGGAAGCTGTGCCTGTATTCGGTGGGGACGTTGGAGATAGGGTGTTGCTCGAGCTGGCGGTGGGAGCTGAAGAAGAGGTACCCTTTGACCCTGGTGAGGCGGTGGAGCTGGTTTTGACGCCGGGGCCTGCGGTCGCGGTGGTCTGAATGCTATCAATTAGCGCGTGTGTAGGATTTCTGTAATGAGCGTAGAGGATTACTTACGCCGGACGACGAAGTTGTGGGACCAGCATCCACATTCTTGGAGCAAAAATCAATATAGGTGTTCGAAAAATCCTTCCCGCTGTTGGCCTTTGCGGATGTCATCGAATTGTAGCAGGAGCTCGCGTTGTCATCGAACGGATTCGGGTTAAACTGTCCATTTTTATCGAAGCACAGGCATTTTGCCCAATCCGTCATTGATGCGTCGGTGAGAGAAGGGTATTTCCTAGAGCAGCTAATAGCCATAGTCTCGATACTACCACAGGCTCCAGGGAGGTCGCTACCCCGGTCTTGCGTGGAGATGGCAGCCATGCTGGCAAGACTGCTGGGTAAGTCGCTGATTAGGGTGCTGGAGGGTGAAGTGCCGATAGCCTTGATGCAAGCTAGACGATTGGGTTGGGAGCAGCAGTTGAGATCGCATGGACCGTTAGGTCCGCCTTTGCACCACTTGTCGATGCAGTCTGGACAAGTAGGATATTGGTTAGTGGCCTAGAGCAAGGTTTCCGAGACGCATGCTGTAAAAGATGACAAACCTGGAGATGCAGGAAATCCACCAGGGCAGAACTTGGCGATCGCGTTACAAACACTTTGCTGGCCGTTGGTACCAATGGGAAGGGAGGTAGCTGCCTGTGCGTAGACGGGGAGGGTGAAGCTGAGGCTCAGTAGTAATGGAGCAATGAAATATGAGGGAGCCATGATTGCTTCTCTGATATTTACAAGGAGCTTTTGCGGGTAAGGGAAGAGTAAAGTATGGTAGTGAGTATCTAACTGCTGAGCAGCTATATGAGCCGTTGATGAGACACTAATGTAATGCGCGCTTGATAGATGAGTGGTGGAAGGGAACCGGGAAAGGTTAGATAATCTAGAAACACAGATTCATTCCAGAGAAGGCTTGCTTGCTGCCGCACGACGATTCGAATCGAGTCATTCGTTCCTCGCAGGGGAAGCATAGAAAAGAAGACTTTGAAGTAAGAAAGTTCCATTGTATGAAATCGTCAGGTCGGTCCTTTCGACCCCAATTGAGTCTTTGCCTCAGCCCCCCCCACAAGTCGCCTACGTCAGCGTCACAACAAATTCATATATATGAGTGAAGGGTACAAGAATCTCCAAAAATGTCCGGAGGAGTGACAGAGACGGAAGTTCGTTAGCTACTTACTGCTGGCAAAGGACAAGCGCGCCTCGGTTAAAACCGGCCCCCTGCTTCGGTACCAGCTTGTTACGACTCCACCTCTTGATCTGATTTGCAGGACGATGGCGGCGATGGGCTTCGTGTCACGATTGAGTGCATGAAGAAGGTAGGGAATAACCCAATATCACATAAAGCAAGGGTCCTTCCTCTTAATATAAGCGTGCTGCAGGTTGATGAGTGGACAAGGGCCAGAGGCCAGAGATAATTGGGGGCCGCCGCCTTTTCAGCCCTCTCAATGCTTGCAGATCACTGTCGCAGAAAGCGACTCACATACTGAGGATGACACGGTGTTTGGGGACAGATCTTTGTCGCTGGTTCCAGTCATGATTGTTATCCATCGATTTCGCACAGGAGCCTATCGAACCACTTCCGCGAATGCACGCCGGTACTGCAACTACAAGTACATCGACCTTAGCAACCTACAACAACAACAACAGTGCAGCAAAAAGCGCAACCAATCCTCCGACCCCACCAGCAGCAGTCGCACCCACCGCCCGCGCCCCACTGGTCTTGGATGCCGTAGCAGCCGAACCCGTCGCTGTGCCGGTTCCGCTGCTGCTGGGCGACCCAGATGTGGTCGAAGAAGGACCGCCGGAAGAGGTCGCGTTCGAGGATGAGTTAGTCTCGGCCATGAAGACACCGCCCATGATGCCCGCTGGCTTCTCTACCTCGACGTCGGTTTTGGCATTGCTGATGAAGGCGTCGACGGTCTCGTTTTGGGGGCTGTGGGTGGGTTTAGTCAGTGTCTACAACCTATAACAATGCGAGGAATGGAAATAGAAAGGTGGCCGTACGGGTTGATGACGCCGACCATGGCAGCTCCAATACCGCAGTGGCCGAGTTGAGAACAGTAGTACCAGATGGGGTTGGTATCATTGATGGTGACAACAAAGGACATGTTCGCTGGGGCGGGCATGTAGCCGGAGTAGATGCCGTTCGAGGCAGGATGGCATGGCTTGCCGAAGCTGGACTGCGCGACAGAGTGGTTCTGTTTGACGATATCCTCATATTAGCTCTCTCTCTAGCCCATTGCGCGGGACAAGCAGTTTGCTCCAGTCCCGGGGAAACCGAAACATATCTGTTGCGAGTGACTTACACCACGCAAGTAGTTAAACTGGACCATATCTCCCTGGGCAGCAGTCACGCTATCGGGCTTGAAAACAAGGCCGCCATCGCCGACGTTGACCACGATGGTCTTGGCTTGTGTTTGGGACGCCAAGCACGTGAGGCCAAGCAGGACGGTGAGGGTTTGCATCATGATGGAAGACTTGTAGCAGTGGAAGATGTTGAGACGGAGACCGGCTTGGTGGGCTTCGACGGCGAGCTTGGTTCAAGAGCAGCAGTAGGTTTGTGAGCACGATGGGTTGTGGTGACTACAGAACTTGAAGGAAACGAGAAAGTGATGGGGAATGTATGCTTATTTACTGCGCTGTAATTCACAAGCAACAGTACGAGATAAAGTGACGGATACTTTGTTAACACGGTATTCACTTATCAGTCCCTTGCTACCTTATGACTTTTTGGTGGAGGCTGAGCGCAGACGCGTGTATTTTGCCCTACCGGCCTTACCTAACAAAGTATTTTTCCAATGATTTGTAACCAAAAGGAAGGGAAAAATTGCCCTTTCCGCGTCTACTTGCCGTAGTCGACAACGAGATCCTGAGACAGCGTAGCGTTGACGCTGACTGTGAGTGCGGCATTCGTGGAGTTGAAAGTGTACTGAGAGCTTGCAAGGCGCTGGTGGTTCAGAGCGACAGAGCCTGGTGCGGCGTTCACGCCCAAAAAGACCACTTGGGCAATTTCGACGGAGCCAACATTGTATCCGTACCGGCCACTCATGTGGAGAGCCGAGTTCGCGTAGGCAAATTGGATGTTGGATGTGCTAGCTTGTACGAGTGAATCTCCGTCGTCGAGGTATAGACTGCCGGTAGCTTTGCCGTCAAGACCAGGAGCGACAACAATATTAAAGTCTTCTTGTCGCAAAGCCGCGGTGGTGTTTGCGCTCTGAATGCGGAGAGGGAGAACCGAGCCACCCTTGATGTGTAAAGGTATCTGGGTCAAGCCGATATCCGTCAATGTGATGCTCTGGCCTTGACCACGGACAGCCTTGTATGTGAAGAAGTCGTAGAAGATATCGTTGGGAAGATAAATCTGTACGCTTGTTGCACCCTCCTGAGTCACGGGAGATACGAGTACGCTTGGTCCAAAGAACCATTGCTGGTCAACTCCAAAGGTGTTCGAGTCCGACGGGTACAAGTACCACATAGGATTGACCAGCGGAGTACCATCCACCGTCTGCTGGTACATGGCAGTGTAGAAGTAGTCTAACATACGGTATCGAGCATCAATGGCGACCCGAGCGGCCTCTGCCACGGATGCCCATCGGTAAAACTCATGGTAGATCACATCGCTAGCGGCATGGTTGCGGTAGAATGGGTAAAAGGCGCCGAGCATAGCCCAACGAGCGCATAATTCCTCTGTGGTGTTTTGTGCGTAGCCACAAACATCACTGCCAACCATGGGGACTTGAAAGATGGAGGCAAACTCAAGCATTCCGGCAATGGAGATGAGGTAGTCATGCCATGTCGCCGAATTGTCTCCAAGCCAGTGACCGACTTTAGTACCAGCACCGGCAAAGGTGGAACGAGTGATAACCATTGGTCTCTTCGTAGGTTTCCGGCTGAGCAGAGCACCTCTGCTTGTAGTACTCATCATGGTCCCATAGAGATTGTGAACATCGTACTCAGCATATCCGCCATAGTGGATAAGATCGGTGTCAAGCGTGTTCATGCTCAGAACTCCATTGGCGTTATGGATCATGTATTCCGGGCTGAGCAGATCTCTACCTGATAAACCTATCATAGAGCCATTGGCCGCTCTCTTAACCATCTGGCTGCTTCCTGGTTGGAAGTCGGCCGGCCAGCCTGGAAGTGCCATTGGCGAGCCGCGCACAGGAGGAGGCGCCGGGGGGAAACCATTGGTCTGTGCGTAGGCGGCTGCATCAGTGCATGGGAACTTACAGAAGTTGGACGCTTCATTCATGTCGATCCAAAGTGCGTCAATGTCGACACCGTCGGTTGGGCTGAAGAAGGTATCGAATTCATTGTTCCAGTAGCCTTGCGTGTTTGGGTTGAACCAGTCCGGGAATGCCGTTACACCAGGCCAGACGACACCTGAGACAGATAGGTTAGCATCTATAAAAGGAGTGTATGTATGGCTTTGCCCGCATACCTTGATATATCGAACCATTGGCAAGCTTAAGAAAGACATCTTGGGAGACTCCGTTGTTGAAGGCAGGGTAATCTTGATAAGCTACGGCAGGGTCTACCATCACGACGTAGTGCTGATTGGCATCGTGTAGGTGTGTCACTAGCTCACGCACCTTCGGGAGTGGAAAGCGTTGCGGGTCTAACGTAAAGACCTTGCGTCCATCCATGTAATCAATGTCGGTCCACATGGTCTCAAGGGGGATACCAGCTTGACTGTAGTTGTATACGACGTCGGCAACTTCATAAACGTCTTGATATCCATATTTGCATTGGTGGAACCCAAGACCCCAGTATGGCATCATGGCAGGCTGACCGGCTACTTCACTATATTGACGTGCAACATCCAAGGGTCCGGGCCCCGCCAGGAAGTAAAAGTCGAACACACCTCCGATCGTGTTATACTCTAGGTATTGACCGTCGGCAGCGGTATTGTTGATCTTTATATCCATTCCATCAGAGTTCAACAAGAAGACGCCGTGCGTCTTGCTGTTGGCTCGATGTTCAAAGTAGATTGGGTGAGCTCCATAGAGGTTTGTCCCCACCGGAATCTCATAAGCATCTCGATTCCAGATAGTTCGAATGTAGTTTGTGGTGAAGAGGCGGAAGGGGTCGGTATGCTCTCCGAGCCCGTAAAGGTTGGGGTTCGCAGGCAGCTGGGTGCGAAGACGCAGATATTGAGACTCGAAGATCAAGTTGGAGCCACTTGTATTGAAAATGGTGTCTGAGTTGTCGCTCCGCTGGATTGCAAAGGAGAAAGGTTTGGCAGTGTACGAGAATTTGATCTGGGTGTCACTGATGCTTCCCCGACCGTCTCCCATAGGTCGAGGAAAGACTGATGTGGGAACTTGGTACACATCTTCCTCGGCATCGTAGATCTTGACATGGATCCTCGTGTCTGGGAAGAGGATGTCAGTCATACCACCCCGAAAGGAGCTGGACTACTTCCATACCAGTCTGATATTCCACCAACAGCTTCAAGTCCGTCAGGTCGGTTCCGTAGGAGTTGCATGGAGAACCGGCCAGGGTCAAGTCGGCAGTGAGCGTGGCTCCCGATTGCTGGACATTGGAGGCCGCATAACCTGGGCAGGAACTAGAATCGTTGGCAGCAGCCGATGCAAGAAGGGCGAGGTTGGACAGGACAATGCCTGCCTTGAGTAACTGCATGGCCAACGTCAAAAGGGACATGCACTTGTCGCAGTCGACTGATGAAGATGTACGCACCCAATGAGTATCTCATGGCCCTTATATACGCCAGCACTCTCGTTCACTTGGACCCACAATAAAAACACTGTCGGACTTCACAGAGTAACATTGCCACTTGTGTTCACTCATCGCACAGTAACATCATACCCTCCAGAGATGTGTTGGGTGAGATTCCCCTCACGACAGACGATGACGGAAACTGCTTTCGACTCATGTGACTCTTTTCGATGTCGGCCGGAAAGTCTACTCGACGAACAAGCAGTGTCCTGCATCAAAACCCCGCGTTGTGCGTGCATTCTCGTTTGTTGACTGGGATGGAATAGCTCGTTCCGGGTTCCGGGTTGATGATTGGTCTGAACAGCTTGGAGAGGTCAAGAAGAGGGTGCCGGATCTATAATCTTACGATGCCTTATAGCTGTGGCTGTTGTTGTTGTCGTTGTCGTTGTTGTTGTTGTACCTTTCCTCCGTAGTGTTGCCATTGTTGATGAGCTTTGAGCGTTGAACCCAATCTCCTCGGCTTACCGTTCCATAGCCATTCGAACCTCATCTAGATCTACAGTACTTAGGGGGGAGAGAGACTGCAAAACTGCGTGACTGCGACACTCCCCGCGGTGGTGGCGTCTCCATGACCCCTCAACCCCACATTCATTGAATAAGGTTACCTTAAGCTTCCGTTTTCCGTTAGAGCAATTAATGGACACTAAGCCCTGGGTTACCTCGGTCGTCTCGTGTTGATGCTTGAAAGGCATTTAAATTGTTTTGACTGTTCTTCACCGAGTACGCACTTACTACTACAGAGCACGAGTAGGTACCTTACCTACCTGGAAGTCCCTTGGCCCAGTGAAACTTTTGCCCTATACCCGTACCGGCAGTTCATCTCGCTAATCTAGATCTTTCCGGTCAGAAAAACATTGTTGAAAAGATCTCCTATCCTCCTTAGTTAGCTGAAGAAGTTTCAACGATTCGCGGTGAAGCTTCATCCTCTTGGAATCTATCTATTACCTACAGGCGACCTAAAGAGTGGGCTTTGGCACGATGAGTACTGTGTTTGGAGCTCTCAACCGCTTCATCTCTCGGCTGGACTCGGATACTCCTACCTCAAAGTCTGGAGATGGACCTGGTGGCTTTGGCTTCCAGGTTCTGCGCAACAAGAATCCTGAGATAGCCGTTGAGCCGTGGTATGACTTTGTCATTGGCATCAACGGACGGCAAGTGGTAAGCCTTCCTCTCCCGACTGCTGCGGTATCTGCGGCTTACGGAACCAAGGACGATCCTGATCCAAATCTCTTTGCGACCGAGGTTCGCAACTGCGCTGGAGCAAATGTTGCGTTGACTTTGTGGAACGCCAAAGTAAGTCTGGCGCCGACGTCCAACAAGCCAGTCTTACGCTGACTTTTCCATCAGGGCCAACGCATCCGAACGCTCCACATCCCCGTTCCCACCCCCTCCCCCACCCTCGGCCTCACCCTCCAATGGACGCCGCTCTCCGCCGCCGAAGACGTTTGGCACATCCTCGACGTAATCCCCGACTCGCCCGCTGACCTAGCCGGCCTACTACCGTACGGCGACTATATTGTCGGAACCCCAGAAGGCAATGTCCACGGTGAAGCTGGCTTAGGCGAGCTCGTTGAAGACTATCTCTCTCGAGAACTACGGCTGTACGTCTACAACCACGAGTACTCACTCACAAGACTCGTTACAATCACGCCGTCACGCAATTGGGGAGGGAATGGCGCGCTAGGATGTGTTCTCGGGTTCGGGGCACTGCACCGTCTGCCTCTTCCCCTTACAGAACCACCAGCAGCCCCAGGTGAAACCCTCTTCGAAACTGCCCGCTTCAGCAACGAAGAAGGCCGCCCCTCCTCAATAATGCGCCAATCTCCCTCCATGACCCACAATGCATACGCCGCACCACCACCTCAAGATGCTTCCGACTTCCTCGTCCCTGCTTCCATGACCTCCCCTCCGCCGCCGCCGCCTTTCTCAGTAACTTCGCCCACCGCTTCTCGTCCGGCACGGAAAGCACGCCACGCAATGACTTCGAATCAGGCTTTCGATGAATATTTCGAGGAGAGTGCTCAGAAGAGTAAGGAAGTGGATTATGCGCCGCCTGCAAAAGCTACGCCGCCGCCTCCACCGCCAAGAAGCGGTGGTGCCCCTCCGAGGGCGCCAAGTCCCGCAATGGCTCATAGTCCTGCGCCGGCTGATGAGGAGGACAACAATCCTTGAAGCTCTAATTTACAAACAGCCATTAGTCGGGCCGATATTGCGTCTCTGAAGTGCCATGAAATAAATGGGTATCGAACGCCAGATCTATCCAGCGATCGTTTCACGGTAACTCCAGCAAACGCCCATGAGATGAACAGAAATCCTCACTACCTTCAATCCTCACTCGCCCTCCTCACTCGTCTCCTCGAAATTCTTCTTCCCTCCTACCTCCTCGTCCTCCTCACCAACCGCCTCCGCACCCTCCTTCTCTTCCACTTGCGCCTCCTCACCCTCCGCACCCTCTCCAAGACCCTCATACACCGGCCTTGGCACCTCGACCCCCTTCTCCTTGAGCGCAGTCTCAATCTCCGGAAGAACAGTGATCAACGACGAAAATTGCTCTACCGTTAGCGAGATACCCTATTGACCAGCAACGCAGAGTTAGTTGCAGCGCTATAGACTTTTACTCGCAAAAGTGTGTGTTTAATGCGATAGCATAGATAGAACAAATACGCCCAATCACTACGAAAAGGAGAGGGAAATACCTTCTTCCCCGGCAGCACTTTCCCATTTTGCTCGTAGAATTCCCGGATGCTGACCATAGTTTTTCCCTTGAAGGCGGATATCGTGACTCTTCTGCCTTTATCGGAGATCTATTCACAACCATCAGCCAGCTTGATCCATGTAGTTACTCACACAAGCCCGCAATGCCATCCAAGAAAAACTCACCCCCCAAAACTCCTCCCCCTCCACCTTGCCCTTTTTCGCATCCAACCCGGCTCCCCCACTATCCCCCACTCCTCCCTTGCTATCCTTCTTCTCCCCGCCTTTACCGTCCTTCCCGTTCTCCGCCTTGGAACTGGCTTTTGATTTCTTGCTCCGTGGCGCATCAGCGACGAAGCCGGAGTCGGAGTCGTAATCAGATGCTGGGGCGCGTTTTCGGGGGGGCATTGTTAGGGCCGTGGGAGGGGGTGGAGGTGGCGGAGATTTGGGGGGTGGAGGTTTGGGGGGGGGTAGTGGTGGTATGGCGGTGAAAGGGGATTGCTAGAGTTGAGATCGAGGTTGTAGGTGGGGAGACGCGGCGGGTAAGGTCGGGCGTGTTGATGAATCACGTGGGGGTGTGGATTGGTGGAGCTAAGCCTTACCAAATATATACATAAAATGTCACTGTACTTCCATAACCTGGACAATAACTCGTACTGATGTACTGTGTTCATACAATTTACAAAGCTGAGAAACGAACGTTACTGATTCATTCTTGACCCCAGTATCTTCTGCTAGACACAGGCTTCTCTGTTACATGTGCGGTCTTTGCATACCATCCAACTTGGCCCCCCTAGTAGTCAACAATTCGATCATTCGCCGGTCCCGTTGAGAATAGGCGATGTCGAGAGTCGATTGGTCATTGCCTTCGGCACCACTCATATCTGACCTACATTCTATGACGCAGAGACTGTGGCCTCGGGGCTATGTCTCACTGCAGCTGGTATAAGGCCGTCTCATGACAAGTTGAGCATGTGCTGGCATGCGGGCCATCCTCCCTCAAACCCTTACCGAATTGCTTATGTTGCTTGTCAAATGGGAAGAACCTTACAACGACCCTCTTAGAGCTTATCGTGCTCGGAAGGTACATACTGAACATGTTATCCAAGAATTTGAGCTCTGGGCATTGGTCAAAGCCGCCATCGCCACCGCTTAGGTGTTTGTGATTATCGCCAAGCGGTCGCAGGTCTGCGGTTTTTCGAAGGGCAGCCGTTGCAATGGTGGGCAGTAGATCCTATCTGCTCGCATGTTCTGCGCAATGCGCAGTCTACATCATCCACGGAGCAGAACTTTGATAACAGTAACAACATCACAATTAAGGAGCGTCTCAAGCAAACAGCATCGCGAGACGAAATCTGCGCCATTATCTGCGATGCAGCTATCGGCAAGATCGCCAGTGTGCCTTTGGCGCCTGTCGAAGACGTTGAGCCTCAGAAGCCTTTGGTAGCGTATGGACTCGACAGCCTGGTATCCATTGAGCGGCGCAACTGAATGGCCAACGAGCTGGATGCTCTGATGACGCTGTTGGAGCTAACGAGTAGCTCGTCTCTGGTGGCGTTGACGAGGGCGATTGCAAAAAATACAAAGCTGGTGGATCGCGTAGTCCTTGATGAAGAGGATCAACGAGTGACGCTGCACTGGAAATTGGGGATGAAATTCGCCCGACAATACCGCCTAGCAAAGAGTGGAATGACGGTTCCATGACTTGGCTATGGCATGAGACTACGATACGTCCGGAATCGTCATGTCATCAATTTTTGTTAAGGATCTTTGAGAGAAACTGACTTCCAGTCCGGTCAGTTCATAAGGTACTGTCATTCCTGGTCCTTAATTCTGAATCAGATGACTCACACCGTTTTCCAAGAGCCTCGATTAATAGACTTCTTATACAAGTGCTTTAGGATCCTTCCCCTGAAAAAAGCTTTGAATTCAAGATGGTGAAGCCATCGAACCTTGACTTGGTCCTGTAGTAAGAAAAATCATACGCTTCAAAGCATGTTGAAAGGCGAACACTTAATACCGTGATCCTCTTTGGTCCATGTCACGGCATATCTCCTCGAGGCTTCGAAGCTTTTCAGTAGATGCTCTATCTATGCTGAACTCACGCTCATTTCACCTACAATGCTCCATTGACGAGGCAAAGTCAAAGTTTTGATTGATTTACTCATGTATTGAAGTTGAAATCTCTCATAATTTGTCCCTCCCACGCTACTCATGAGGACAAGTTGACACAGCTTAGTGGTCAATGCGCTATTATACATACATCATGCAAGACGTGGATATGACCACTCCATGTTGCAATGCGAATGGCCTTTGTGTGAGGTTGTGCAAACGCCGAATGTCCTGTCTGAGAAACTGAAAGTTTGTCCCTCTTTTGCTAGCATAAAACCCCGGTCGTCTTAGGAAATTCTTGAGGCCTATGTAAGACACCGCAGGACCAGCTCGCCCGCAAACGTGTAACAAAGTACGGCCCAGCTAACTCTCCGATATTTCATTCAAGAACGTCGTCATGTTCAACCTGGACTTATCCTCCACCCCAAATCCACCAGGCACCCAGCCAATAGGCGTAGGAAGAACGGACAGTTTCAACACCTGCTTGGGTCCCACAGGCACAAATCCTCCTGTTGATCCCTGCGAACCAGGCCTAACACATTTCCTAAATAGAGCTCTGAACTGCTCGCTGATTTGCACAAGAGCGAACTGGTCCTCGGCGTCAGGGTCGGACAGCACGTCCAGCCGGATCATGCACGATCTCGGCGCCATGGATAATGGTAGAAAGTTATAGCCTGGCGGAGGCTGAGCTCCCTGCCTGTGCCGTTTCCAATGCCATGCTATGCGGGAGATCAATGGCAGGTTGAAAAACTCATTGGCGACGGCTATGCAGTCGCCGGAGAAAGTTCCGAGGGCACCATGGGTTGTTAAGAGGGTGCCGGGCGGGGTGCACGTAGGTTCGGGAGTGTCGCCCACTGAGGCGGGTGCGATTCGTGGTATAGCTGCGCCAACGGAGAGAGGATTTGCGATGCAGAAATTGCTGTAAGAGACTAGGATAGGGGCGGCAAGAAGAGTGAAGTGGTTGATACGCATCTTTATAAATATCGAAAAGGAGAAGAAAAGCTAAAATCTTTGGCTGTTTGTAAGGACGAAAACCGATTTACGACGCTGGTGGCCAAGATCGAATTCATCTCGAAAGGTATTTCACTTCCTAGAATTACTCGCATTGCGGGTTACAGCGCATACCGCTTTGAGGGTTTCACGTACTGTATAACCCGACATTGTTGGCGGATTGCCCTCACCCGAGCGTTTTGATTCTCTTCCTGATTCGACATTTAATTCTTCCAAGGATCTGTTCATGCGCTCTCCATTCGCGTGAGAATACAGCAGCAATTGAAAGGCACGGAAAAGGGACCGGATGGGCAGTTTGTTAGCCGGCTTTCGGGCGCAAAGTGCGCAGACCGTCTCTTGGCTTCTCTAGCTAAAACGAGCCAGTTCAGGACTGAGGTCGCCTAGAACACGGTAGGTGTGTATGAGCTGATGTTCAGCATCAAGCGTGAACGAGACCGTACGAGTGCTGCGATATCGAGGGTTGTCAGGATCAGAGGGTGCCGCCGGTTCTATGCCAATCGCTGTTCTTGCCGGACAAACGTGATCTTGAAATCTTCCTTGCTCTTGTTCCTCAAGGCTTGGTCAGATCAAACAGTAATCGACGGTTAGCAGTATTAGCTAGCAGTGTTAGAGAGCTATGACCGATGAATTCAAAGGTTTCCACATACGTTAATTCAAATGGTGAGGACCGAGGACCTTGTTGCCCGACGGACGAGAATCATCGCTGCTCCATCTATAAACATCAACGGCCCAAGCGAATCAAATTATTTCCGCGACAATGAATAGACGAATAAGCCATCACGATCTCAACGATGAGCTCAAGCTCTAAAGGCCGCTGCTGTTGGCGCTGGCTGCAAACATGTCGAGGCGTCCAGTATATTAACATTGAGTCATCCTCTTCATATTCCCGTTTGCAAAAAGGCCTGTGTGGGTGTGTATCCATATGTAGTTCGAAGACGAACACTCTTTTCTCCCACAAGAGATGTTGTCTTTCACGCCGTCAATACTTTCAAACATAGTAGGTTCGATTCTCCTTTTCGGCACTGGTTTAAAATGGAGAGAAAGTTGGGTTTGATGCATTTTTCTGGCGGTGGGCTGGTCTGTTTGCGCAAACGTACCTTACTCAAACGTAGGTACCTTATTCATGTCTCAATTCTCTCTCTTTCAACCTAAATTTGACATCCTAAGCTTGCCCTGCGTGTCCTCTACCTACTAATTGATTCCCTTCGACATTAATCGGAACGCGGTGAGATATACAGTTAGCTCGAGCTTGAATAATGTCTGCCGTGTTGTTGATTGTTGATTGTTGATTGTTGGGAGGTGGAAGGAGAGTGCGTTGATGAGTGGTATATCTGCTCAGATTGCGATGCCTTTTCTTGCTTTATTCTTGCTTTCTTTCTATTTTTATTATTATCAATCTTCCTCCCCTACCCTCTTCATACGTCATGCCCTTACTCCAACCCCATCTTCCAACATCCCTAACTCCTCTCCTCCCTTTCCGTCTTCCCTTCCCTCTTCCTTGCTCAAATACGCCGCTAGCACGACGTATATCGAACCTGGCGATCTGCGTGACGCAAATGAGTGAGTATTTTCCTCAATGGGGGAGTGAGTGTCCCCAATGGAACTCCTCTCTCCCCGCCCCCCTTCTCAAATCCCCTTGCCAATTCAAAGTATCTCACATCTGATGATCGGGGTAACTCAGGGTGGTTAGCCGGTGTTCGTAAATCACGTGAACGAAGAGGTGGGGAAAGGGGTAGGAACGTGGAAAAGTGGAAGGTAGAAAATGTGGGCGGAGGTACCTAGATGTGTTGGCCAAGCTATGGGGCTGGGAGTGTGGCGGATTACTGAAAGCGAACGAGAGGTTAGTTAGTTCCGATTATGTCGAAGTGGTGCATCAAAGCAGTGTATGAAAAAAAAGCCGACACGCCGATTGACCAAGGTAGTTAACTACATTTGATGTCCTCTTGCAGAGCTCATCTTTGACTTTCAAGACTCGCTTTCCCCATTTTCGGTCCGCCATTCCAACTATGTACTCGCAGTCGACGAGTAACGCACATTCCGCCCAGACACTTGATTGATTCAACTCCATTCTTCCAAACCGTTTCCTGCATCATTACAAACACTCCCCCACCCCCCACATCACCCCCCACACCAAAACTCACAACCTCTCCAAACTGTACCACAGCAAACCTACCCAAAAGCAGCCCATATATATCCAAAAAACCTCAAACCTTCAAAAAACCTGACCCAATAAACTTCCTCCGCTCCATCAGTTCTGCTCCCATCCTCCCCAACACATATATAAAACCGCCTCAGATTTGATTTTTCCATCTCTTTTGCACAGATGAAGGGGTCGTAGTAGTAGTAGTAGTAGTAGTAGTAGTAGTAGTAGTAGTAGTAGTTCGCCGTTTGGGAACGACGCCCTGGGCTGCTCCTCGCATACGCTCTTTGCCCCCTGTCCCTCTCTGACCTCGCCCGCGCCACCTCGCTATCAATTCCTGCTCCATCCGGCACTGTCGGCGCAGTATCCGGGAAAAACCTCTTGCTACATACCTGTTCCTCCTTCTGGGGCCTGGCTGCAATTCCATGCTGCCGATAGAGGGAGTTGCGATGGCAGGGGTGTTGAACGTTTGATGAGGTGTTTTGCTTGCTGGAGTTGGTGTAGGCGGGGTTGGCTTGGCCTTGGGAAAGGGGGTAGATGAGTTGGTGTGGGAGGGGATGTGGATTAGTTGATAGGGGAGGTGGGGAGGATAGATGTGTTGGGTGTTGTTTGGAAAGTAGAGGGGTTTTGTGAGTTGGTGTTGGAGATTTGGAAGGGGGGGGAGGGGGATGATGGGTTTGAAGTGGGGGGTTTGGTAGGGAGGCAGTGGTAGGGAGGAAGGCTGGATTGAGCGAGAGGTGTAAGGAGATGTTCATGACTGTTTGACGATGGTTTGAAGGAAATGGGAATAAAGAGAGGGGGGTGCGGGGGGCATGGTTACTGGATAAGCCGTGTGAACCTGGCATACAAACCCTTTACTGCGCAGTTCCCTTTGCAAATTTCCTTCATCTCCTGACATATCCTACGCAAGCTTTTCCTCCAGACATACCATTAAATCTCCACTCATATCTCATACCGGCGCACCCCTACCTCCACTCAAAATCACCCATTTCCCCCTCTTCAACCCCAACCCCACAAACCTCCTTCATCCTCCTCATCTCCCCCACCTCCTTCTCATCCTCCTCCCCAGCCCTCACTGCCTCCTCGCCCATATCCAAAACATGACCCATAGCGGCGCTATGCTTCGGCATATCGCTCTTCATAACCCTCTCCAAATTCCTCACATAGCGCGGGCAAACCCCATCAGGTCCACGACGATACTCAATATGCACCTGTTTGAGCCCGCGCAACGCCCCCAGCGGCTCCAACATCGTCGCGGTTGCATATGCGGTGTCTAGGATCAGATACTGAAGCTGTGTTTCCTGGGAGAGTGTGCGAGCGAAAGATTCCATGAGGAGGCGCGCGTAGATATTAGATGCTTTTTCTTGAGATGCCGCTATTGACGAATAAATGCTATAATTCGGCTGGGTGCGCCAAAGGAGGCACTTGCGCATGCGGTGAAGATTTGGGTGGAAGCCTCGCGGTTGGGGGCGGGGGCGCCCGGTTAGGTCGAGGCTGAAGGTGAAGACGTTGGAGGCGTAGAAGGTGCGGCTGGCTTCGGTGGAGAGTTGTTGGTTGACGAGGAAGATGGCGAGGTCTTTGCGGGCTGGGGGGGATGGGGTGGCTGGATTGGTTAGGGGGTTTTCGGAGTAGGGGTGGAGGGGGGAGCGTGAGATGACGAGGAGGCGGTAGATGACGTTGCGTAGTTCGGGGGGGAGGGATAGGAAATTGAAGTGGCCTTTGCGGTGGAAGGTGGTGTTCTTGGTGGCTGTTTCGCCGGTCTCGACGTCGTTGGGGGTTTGTCGATCGCGGGCTTTATACTCGGGGATGGTGAGGTCGGCTGGCCCTGATCCAGGAATATAGATGTAATCTATTCCTTGAGGCATCCCCACACGGCTGGCTGCTCCGCCGACGGGACGTATTGCTAAGTTAAATGAAGTAGAGCGTCTAAGTAATGCCATAGATGAGGTAAAATCAGAGGATACCCTGTATGCCAGAACTGGTGTTAGCTGTCTTCCACCCTGTTTTTTTGTACAGTCAGGTTGTCTTGCCTGTGAGGGGCATTGGCCATTTCATTCTGAATATCATTCAGTATACGATCCATGCATCTTCGGTAGTTGGCAGCGGCCATGGTCAGATCTGTTCAACGATGACGGAAGATATAAAAGATATAGTAACGTGATGGTCTTATGGCCGACCCATAATTGTAAGACTTTAGATGAATGTTGCCTTCTTTGACTGCAGCTGATATGAACCTTGTTGCTTAAAGCCAAGTCTGTGTGTGCAACGGTGATGGACTTGCTGTATGGTTGGAATTAGGTAGAGTCGCTTTTTATGTCGATCTTCGTGTTGTGTAAGATCAACACGTAGAGCTGTCAGATAAAGGTTCCATTCACTGTGGGTGATATGGACTTTGCTGCTCGGATTCTGAACATTCATTGGCTGGTTTGGTCGAAAATGTTCTTTGGATTAGATATAGCTACAAGTAAAAAGTACTGTTCTATTTTATATTAGCCGTAAGCCCCTTCTATACAAGGAGTATGCTCATCTCTAGTTTCATGAAACATTATAATACTGCGCTGGGTATTTTAACCAACCTTTCCTCACGTATTCACACACCATCAAACCTCTCTGCGCCTCTCTTCACCAATCTGATAGGTACTTTTCCTCCCCTCATCTGCAATGTGAACATCGATGCCATTCCATCTCGCATTAGTCTCTCGACCTCTCTTCTGGCCTTGTTCCAGGCCTCTCTCCTTTCCTCCACACTCAATTTGTCCAGCTTTTCATCCGTAGCCCATTGGTCTACCGCCAGCTCCACACTGTACTGGCTGAAGATGACCGCCAACACTGTGAGAACTTCTACTTGAGCGAATCGACGGCCTAAACAGCCGCGGTAGCCTTCACTGAAGGGGACATAAGCTCCCTTGGCGGGGTGAAAGAGAGATGGGGACGTATCCGGACCGGTATTAACGTCAAAGTCCGACGTTTCCGTGCTACGGTTCTCGACACCAGGTAAGGATTCTCCGGTCGATTGGGAGAGTCCGATGTCCAGAAGCCAGCGCTCTGGGCGGAACTCTTCGAGATCATTGTCTGTGTTTGAGGTTGGGTGGAGCGGGTGGGCAGGATCGGAGGGAGGGCCTGCGGGCCAGTACTTTGGGTTACGGTGAACTGCAACAGGATTGAGGCTGACGTAGCAGCCAGCTGGAACCATGCATTTCTTGCCTTCGATATTGAGCGATTGGTCCTGGTCTTTAGTGACCATTTTCGGGATTACGTTGACAGGAGGCACGAGGCGTAGGGTTTCATTCATCACAGCGCCTGCCATGCCATTGGATAGGTTTGGAATATCATGCTCGTAGTCCCATTCACTAACCGGACGGCCTTTAAAGACACGATCGAGGTCCTTTTGGAGCTGGCGTTGAGATGCTACTTTGGTGGCGAGATAGATGAGCGCAAAGTGGAGTGCGTTGGCTGTGGTTTCGTGGCCAGCGAGGATGAAGACGAAAGCGTTGCCGAGGATATCATCGTCTGTCAGAGCCTGCGGTGATTGTTGACCTTTATCGACAAACGAAGACGGGTCCTTGGTCTCCGGTCTGAATCCACCACCTCTTACGAGGGCACCCATGAGATCCATGCCCTCTTGCTCCGTGCCGTCCCCAGAAATCACCTCGGCTTTTTTGGTTTGGAAGATCTCGTTCATATATTTCCCCCACTCTACATAGGACATGTATGCATCTTTGACCTTTTTGAATGGCAGTCCCTCTGATCCAAGTCAGCAATTGTCTTGATAAAGCTTCGGGACATGTATACTTAGTAGACTTCTAGGCATTAATAATATTAAGATTATATTATCGAGAAGAGAAATCAGTGCATCATCGTAGCTCATGGTATGTCCTTTATCAATGATTGTGCTAGTGGCGTGTCGTGCTCTCTTGTCATCCTTTTCCTGCTGGTCCACATCCCCAGCACCCGACCATGAAGACCGTACGCCAAAGCCTGCACGACTGATTATATGCAGTGACAAAGTCATTGTATCCTCGGCAATGCTATTGATTGTTTGCGATCTGTCACTGCTCTGTCCCATCCAGCCCTTTACCATTGCTTGCGCCTGATGCAGACTCTCCATCCACACCATACGATTGTTTTTTTCGGCGAATGGAGGACTTGTGATCTTCCGGTGATGTCTCCATTCTGGCCCTTCCGTAGTAACAACATTCTTGCCATATATTTCCAGCGATCCGTACATTGCTATCGGCTTCGGGAAATCGTGCCTCCTAGTCGTGATCTGGCTAATAACCGAAGCGCCCGCCGTCATTAAAATGTTACCTCCGGGAGAGACGGTCATAAAGGTATCTCCATGTTTCTCGTACAGCGTGTATCGACTATGCCACGGAAAGTTGTCAGTAACCAAATTGAGCCACGGCTCCCACCAGCCAGCAGGAAGTTTTCGAATGTATGGAATCCAGATCCTTTGCGTGAGCAGCCATATCATGTTTATCTGATAGACCGGAACAATAACGTAGGGGATGTTGGAAGCTTTTGCAGTAGCAAGATTACGGGCAAACGCTTGGTAGTATCTGAAGACGTAGAGAAAGAAAAGGCAAAGAAGGGCCAACGCTGTGATTGATACCATGTTGCCTCCAGCTTGCAGAATCGCAGGAAACGCGGTAGATGTATGAACACGCAATATCAATACGACTTCCGCGACAATGCTTTACTTTCCGGAGAGGGCAAGTTCCTACAGCCGGGAACAGATCGCAGACGATGTATGTATTACAAGAACCCTTCAACGAGTGCTCATTCTCCCAAACCAAGACGACGACGATGACAATTGGAGGAGAAGTACCTGCACGTCCGAGTAGCAGATTTAGTGATAAAGACGTCATCAATATATGGAACATGAAGTGAACCTGGGAGACCCCCTGCTAGCGTTCAAAATGGCGTTTACAGATGGTTTCTCGGATCAATCAACTTCCGCGATAGAGTTTTTGATCACGTGATTGTTTCATGTATTATGTCCCCGGTTCGATCGTGGCAAAACAGCTGTTTCACGGTATTTATGAGTCCATGCCCGTTGCATGGAGCGCCCTTTCTGATATAGCAAACGCATTACAGACATCTCGAAAAGGCCGGATTCGAAGTACTCGACATGAAGCCTGCCGAATTAGACGAGAGCTTAGCCACTATCACATGAGAGGAAGACATTCGTACCGATGGTCTTGATGACCAGGTATACATCTGGGGATTCTCTCATCGAAGCTACAAGTGCAGCGAGTTCTTTTCGATATCCGATTGAACGCTTGCTCTGACAGGTACAGGAAGCGTCTTTTGCCGGGCTATTTAACGGAGAAATCTTCATGGCCGCGTCCAATCAAGACCAGTCTTAACCACCACTGTCCAGTTGTGAGATCGACCTCAGTACTGGCAGGTTTTCATTCTCTTTGCGTGAGAATGACCTTCTGGCGTGTCATTTCAACATTCAAGTCTATTACCACCCTCGACCTACCTTGTTCGCGCCTCTATTCGTTTCCGGAGACTCTCCTCTAGTACCATTCTCCTTGTGTTGGTATACGAGGTCGTATGGGGGCATACATATTGATATTTTTGTTGTTGCTGTTAGGAGTCTATCTAACCTTAGGAGCGAGCATACTAGCGGGCCCCAGCCCTATCAGCCCTATGAAGGCGGAGATCAATATCATCGAATCCCCTGGTAAAGTTGAGAACAGTTTCTTCGCAGCCATAATCAACACTCGACTTCATCATCCATGAAACATTCGTTGCACCGCTGTCGTTGCAATACAAGAAAAGAACCCTTGATCTTACTTTACTTCTTCATCTTTGATAATCTTGTGCTCCTCAAGAAAAGTATCGTTGTATGCAAAACCTGTGCCGTTTTTTAGGATTTGCCGAGAGCCCCACCAAATTTATCTACAGCGATATGCCGACCCCGCCAACAACACGCGCCAAACAAGCGTGACAAATAAGCGCTCCAATCGTGCAATCTCGCCATCAGCGTGATAAGCTACTGATGTTCATGAGCGCCCTGAGAGGCCCGG
>JAABUL010003724.1_pt1 | contig 21945 bp, 20 predicted proteins | sample 5559151 | NCBI WGS metagenome assembly JAABUL01 (sample SAMN10711876, study PRJNA513368) | rock metagenome | isolation source: Antarctica rocks | place: Antarctica: Victoria Land, Pudding Butte sud | reverse complement strand
TCACTACGTCACTTAATATACCTGAAGTGAGAGGCAAGAAATGGAGCATGATTGCCTTCTGAGCTAGCAGCCATTCCCATTGCGGCTTTATCACGAATGCCAAATAGACCGGCCAGACAGCAATCACGCACCTACTACTAACCCTGACAGCACCGCTGTTCCAGCGATAGAGTTGCCATACAAATACATCCAATGCCAAAACACAGGTTGCCACCAACCCTATATATCGAAATGATCATTCCCAACCTCGACGCGTGGGTATGAGAGAACCTTCGGACGGAGGAAAGAAGATGGCCTCAAGAGGTGTTCTACCAGCAAAAGCGAGCGTCTGAAGGGTGTGTTGCCGCTCGACATAGGGAGAAGTAAATGCTAAGCACCGGCCAGACGAATTCGTGGGAATCTTTCAAGCTTCGACCGAGCATAGAATTCACCAAACTGTATTCTGATGCCGGCTGTTTGTTGGTTTGCAATTGGAAGTGGCAGTCTTTGGGCTTTACCAAACACTCCGTCTGTGCAAGATGGTCGGCTGCGAACCAATTGCATAGGGTATCTACGTAGGTAACCATACTGACTAATACGACTAGCGCTCGAGGACACCAATTTCCAGAGCTGATGTTTTTGCCATGTCTTGTTTGATAACTTTTGGGTAGGGTTAGAAGGGTTTATCCCCGTGCCCCCCACCCGTAGTTATGGTCCAGCCCGGAGCCTCGAGCTCTAGGGTACTTTCCGGTCGGAATACTTGGTCCTTGTAATTCCTTAGCCGGGCAGACTCTAACAGGAACCTTGATAAGATTCAGTCAGTCTTAGAAGCGCTATCATTTCATGAGCGAAAGTAAGGTATCAGAATCTATGGTTGTGGAGCTATAAAGCATGGACCATTACGGTTAACCCTTCCTGGACCCTTGGGTCCTTCCATGCGCGTACCCATCTAACGCGCCACTGCGACCGCGTCTCGAACATGCCCCACAACGTTCACAAGTCGCAGCCATGTCCACAACTCCACCAGCGCACCCACCGCCCTCCCTACCAACCTCGCCCCTGGCCAAACGCTCTAAAACAGAGCAGGCTGCAGACATGACCACCAATGGCAGCGAGAAGCCGGCCCAAGCTACCCCTCCACCCCTCTCCGTCTCCCCTCCGCTGCTAGTGAAGAAGCTGTCAGCTCACGCCAAAACGCCTACGAGGGGCAGTGCGTTTGCGGCTGGGTATGACCTGTACAGTGCCAAGGCATGCTCGATACCGAAGAGGGGGAAGGGACTGGTGGATACGGATATCAGTATTGCGGTTGGGGAGGGATGCTGTAAGTCTTTCTCCCTGTTGAGCGTTCATGAGCTGGCTCTGGAAGAGATGTATCATTGTTGAGCCATACATGATGGGCTGATCAGGACCTGTTGTATCGCAGACGGAAGGGTAGCACCGCGTTCAGGTCTCGCCGTTAAGCACTTTATAGACACAGGCGCAGGGGTCATAGATTCGGATTACAGAGGGCAGGTCAAGGTTCTGCTGTTCAATCACTCCGAGGAGGACTTTGAGATCAATGAGGGAGATCGTATCGCACAGCTTGTGATCGAAAGAATCTATACACCCCAGATTGTCGTCGTTGAGGAGCTGGAGGAGAGTGTGAGGGGCGCTGGCGGTTTCGGTAGTACTGGCTGACTTTGGGGTCCTGGTGTGGGACCAGAAGAGGTGTAACAGCTATCCAACGTTGGAGTCGTAAAGTGACTTCGTCAAGACCTTATCCTCGGCGTTATGGGAAAGTTGTGTCATCTCTTTCCTCCGCTTTCGGCCTGTGCTCCAGGTCCTGGCCCGCAATGTGCTGCATACCAAGATCTCCTCTCGCCCCAGCGCCGACTGCCCTTCGCTGTGAGATCTAGTTCGCCTCTGCTCCTGTTCCTGCTTTCTCTTCGCTGGCTGAATCTTCCTCTAAAGCGTCCACCTTCCAGTCAAGCGACGGGTCTCTAAGATCTCCCAAACACCGCACAATCTTTACCTCCGCCGCCTTCGTCCTCCGCAGTCCCAGCCTTTTCTCGCTGTCCTTCTCCTTCTCCATAGCCCCTAGCGGACCACCCATACCTTCGAGCGCCTTGTCTCTCGCCTCTTTCGTCTTGGAAAGTATAGTGTGCATACTTCCCAGTACCTTCTTTGCCGCCTTCGCCAGCGGCAAGTCCACCGCTTTGACATCGTCAGGGGAGACCCAGGATTTAGTATTGTTCAGATTGGCCTCGGTGACAGCTTCACGGAGACGGACCACAGCCAGAGCGGCGAACATGTCGCCCGTACCGCTGAAGAAGCAGTCGATGGCTGGAACGTCAATTTTGAACAGGCGAGGGGAGAAGTCGGAGCGGGATGTGGAGCCGATGATTGACAGGGTGGAAGGGTTATCAGGAAGCTGAGTAGATGTGACTATGATATGGGGTATGCGGTGGCTTTTGTGCAATTTTGAAACGGCTTCTGCGAGAGTCGAGAGGGATGTGATTTTCATTCCGGAGAGGGCTCTGGTCGTCCAATGTTCAGATTTCGTGTTCGATAGATATGTGAGGACCAACTTACTCGGCCTCAAACTGATTAGGAAGTATCAGATCGGCGTCTCTTAGCAGATTCCTGTAGGCAGGTACCACCTCCTCGCTAACATAGAGTCGTCCTTGGTCACCCATGACTGGGTCAAGTGCTATGAACCTTTAGCGGATCGATACCGTTGAGCTTTTGGATAGATCTGAACTTACCCCAGAAGAAGGAGCCCGCTTTGGTTGACCCCTTCAGCTTGAGATCTCGCGCGATAGTACCAATAGCATCTACAGCTTTAGCGCTGGGCGCATAGCCTGTGAGCATCATGTCGAAATCTGTGAGGTAGCTCTGCTTCAGCCCGGCGTATAGTTCGGTGATCTCCTCTGCGGAGGTCTTGGTGCCCTTCCATTGCTTGTATCCGGTATGGTTGCCTGAGCCTGGGTCAGTAAGTGTAGGGACCACGGGTTCCAGATGACAATACTGAATTGCACGGTGTTGAGCGCAGCCACATCGCAACCCAATACCTGCATCACGAATGCAGCCATAGTGTTCCCAACATGCCTACAATAAGTCAGCCTCATCACCAGAGCTTCCTGGGCGATTATCTCACCCGTAGATAACCTTGGGTAGATATGTCAGCAATATGTACCACAGTCATGAGAGGGCAGCAGTGTCCCTACATGACTGGCAATGGCCAGAACCCGCGTCTCTGGCACTACAGGGTCTGAAGACATCTTTAAGATGATAACACGAGATTTTGACTAGCGATGGCCAAAAAGTTTATGCGAATGAGATTCAGATGGCTCGATGGAAATCTAATCTCTTATCTTATCTTAGCATCGTCATAGTTCTAAATACACTGACTTGCGAGGGAGGGCTGTTGCTTGCTTAAAGGTGAGTCTGGCGAAAGGGAAATCATAGATCTATTCAGTGCGCAATTCCAAGGTGGACACAACAAGGGATGGAAGCACAGTTGTCGCTGGACAGTCTTCTTTGTCACCGTCGTCTCTCAACAATTGCAAACCCGAAGCGTCACGAATTATACTCAAGTAGAAGCTCGTTACCACCTGGATAGGGCGATCTTTGGCATACTTGGAAGGGCGTTCCCAGTGAAAGTGTAAGATATGGATCTTACAGGCTGGGAATCAAGAGTTATTATTACCCTGTCACCCTGTCGGTTGACTCGCTAACGCGACTCAAGTGATATCCATCATATAAGAGGCTTACCACTGTAGAAGTCAAAGTAGTCTTTTGCGATTGCCAGAAGGAGGATTTACCTAGTCATTATGAGATGAAAATGAACATCTGGCTGATTATAATATTAGAATGACTTGGTCAGCCATGGCTGGAACATGCTTTCAATGTTATAGAGCCCGTTCGGTTATCTGCTGACATGTCGAAATGGACAAGGCTAGAGCAGCAAAGTCTGGTGCAATGGGGCCACATTCTGGGTTTCGCAGGATTTGAGGGAGCAGGTCTCTATCCTGAATCCAGCTCATAATTATCGTAGACATATGCATACAGGCTAACATGAGACTAAGCTCATCTTCTGCATGTACATTGGCCCATCACTCCTCGTCCCCAATCTATAGCATACTGTCAGCCTGTACAGGATGAAGTAATGGGATCGATTCACCTTCGGTGCAAGGTAGAACCTCAAATAGCTGTTAGAGGCCAAGCTATATTCAACTAACAGTGGCACCTCGTTGGACAAGCACAGTTTGACAGTGCTGGAGAGCCCGCTGGCTTTGCAAAAGTTGACCAAGTACTTGAGGGAGAAGGTCAAGGCAACGGGCTCTGACAATGCAATGTCAACATTGAGGTCTGGCTTGTCGACATTGGTGTGGCTTCGGAGAGTGACTGCCCCGTTGCCGATATCGCCTGAGCAGGAAAATTTGACACCGTCTTTCGTAGCTTCAATGGCCACTTACGACATACATCAGCTAATGTGTGAGGGTAGCTAGAGCTGGAGAGACATACCTGACTCGGACAGTGCCATCAAGTCTCTACAGATTCTCTGGAATTCCGCTGACGGCATTGTGATGGTCGCCGCGTACTCCGTCTCTGGAATGCCCAAATGCTCTTGATCGATATCCATAAGCTTGATATCATACTCGCTGAGACGGTCGCTCTCGCTACTCTCGAAGACTAGATTGACAACATCTGGTGCATCCTGCGCCTTTAGGGTCAAGATATCCTCGTTCTGCGCACATCGAAGCACCTTCATGAGCGAGCTGAGGTTGATACCGAGTGCGATGTTACGGTCGCAGCGGAAGGGGGAGAACGATTCGGCTTTTAGCATCATGGAGACTAGGGCGACGTGAGAGTTATCCATGGCCTGGAGGGCGACACCAGAGTCGTTGCAGTCGAAGTTGCAATCTTGGACCAGGTCTTTGATGGCATCGACGACCTAAAGGGACGTTTGAGCCTTGCTCACATGTGGACCGGAAGCGTGCCTTGTACCTTCTTCAGCAGGTTGGCCTGCTCCAACCGCGCTTCAAGCACTGCGAAAAGGTCAGCATGTATAGGACGCAATGGGTTGAAGCGGCATACTCTTTGGGGGGAGTTGGACGTTTGTTGCAGTGATTTGTATCTTTTGTTCCTCTGGAATATGCGATCAGGCTATCACACTGACACAGCTCACCGGATCCGATGATTTGCGCAGGAACGCGGAGATAGATCGACTAGGAGGAGGCGGTTGCTGTTGTTGTTGTTGTTGTTGTTGTTGTTGTTGCTGCCGTAGTGGACTCTGAGGCTATCAGAGTGCTCCCACAGTTCGCGTAGTCGCGCTCGCGGTCAAGGGTCGCGCTAAAACATAGTGGTTACATACATCACGTGCATTCCTATTCGTGAGCTCCTCTTTATGTCTAAGCTGCCCGAGCAATCATTGAGGAACGCGAGTTCCCTAGCAATCATTGTATTCGTCGTTACATATGATTATACGGTAGTACATCATGTACGTGGGTATCATGCATCAATATTTTCGCTTCCGCAAATGCCATCACGAGTGTCAGAAACGCCATAGAGCAACGAGCAAAAGCAAAAGGAGAAGCTGACCGCCGGTCTACACGAAGGGAGTATATAGCAAGTATATCATCAGATTGAGCCAAGTCGGCCTGTCGTTCGTCCTCTCGGTCGTAGCTTAATCACCGTCTCCAACTCCTTTAGCATATGCGTATTCGCATGTGACTTTTCTTTCACCATGGCTTGTCTCACCCGATCTTCCTTCATCTTCGTAATTCTCTCTTCTCTTGTCAACGTGCTGCGCTGTCGTGGAAGTGCAATCGCTTCAAAGACTTCTTCGCCTGAGCTGCTCGTAGTAGTACTCGAGCGTGAACGTCCAGACTTTGGCAACCCGTTCATGGCGCGAAGGGCGTCTTGAGGACTTCCTTCCACAGCAGTGACTCCCCCGAGACTCGATGTTGGGGACAAGGGGAGCACGTTACTGTATGTTGACAAAGATCTCCTGTGATCCTTCTTGTCCAGATTGCTTGCGAGTGTCGCTCTACCCATCTCCCATTCTTGCACCAAGGCTTTGAGATCACCTCCGATGGAATCGTACTGTGCTAGCAGATTGGCGCCAGATTCAGACACTTCCTCTGATCGCTCCAACGCTTTATCAGACTCGTCACGAAGTAATCGCATCTTTGCTTGGAGACCACGGATACCTTGTGATAGATTACCAAGCTGTCGCATCTGGCTGCGCATGCGCTCCCTACCGGGAGTCAATGGTACCTTTGGAGTAGGAGGAGTCTGAAAATCTATATGCTACCTCATCAGTTATGCAAAACCGAGAAGATTGAGAGATAGCTCACCGTCCTCCTCTCCCAGTATTCTATCGATGTTGGAAGTCATTTTGGCGGTCACAGACGAAACATTATTCATCGTCTCAACAGCAGCTGACCATCTCTGGAAGTCTGATTTGCTACCATCCGCGCTCAAAGCTAGGAGTGTGCAGAGAAAGAGCTTTCGTATTATATGCAGCTTTTGTGAGCCTACTTTAAGGTCTTGCAGCGTATGTGTATCCTCGATCATGGAAGATCTCACATTCGCAACCAGCTCTGCGTCTTCCATATCGGTCCGGCTGATTTCGTAAATATCGTAGTATTTCTCCAAGTCTAGGTCAACAGCATACGGTTTGAGCATCTGGTAAGCATCATGATACGGGGAGAACATAGCAATCAAATATCGGTGAATAGTATGGCGTAAACGCTCACATAGTCGAACCTGGTTAGTCTCTTCAAGCCGAGTGATGGGAGGGAGCGGGTTGCTTCTGCATAAAATGTCAGTGGGGTTCTACCTGCAAGATGCTGCGGGTCCAATACATGCTGTAGCCTCGAGAGACAAGCTCCACTTCTTGTATGAGAGTAATCCCTGCAAATACGGCTGCATCAAATTCCTGTGCATTGATCGTAAGGGAAGAGGCGCTTTCGACCGCTTGGTTACGTAAGTACTGCAGCCATTGATGACGAAGATAGTAATAAAAGAACATAATCAGGACCACGACAGCCAACGCGATCACTGTTATTCTCGAGCGGCTGTAGTGTGTGACAGCTTCACTCTTAAGCCAACGGACTGCCCAGGCAAGAACGAAAGCCGTCGCTCCTGTGGTGAAGAGCCCAACTGCGCTAGGTGCTAAATGCTGTTTGTTCTCCCAGCCTGATTGCCTATCTCTAATTGGTGGGGGAAAGCGTTGACGTTTGTAGGTATTCGGATTTGAATGCTCGTTCAGGAGCTGAGAAGCTACTATTGTATATCGAAATTGTTCCAGGAAGAGTGCATTTTCGGTCCAGCCCAAACGACTATGAAGAGCGCTCTGTGTATGATCATCATTAACATACATCACACCTCGGATTATGACTTCAATACATACCGAGCACGTATTGTGAATACGCGCAACGGCGCCCTTCAATGGGGGACCCTCCAGCTTGAGGCGAGACGGTTTCCGACGGACCTTTCTGTTATGTGTGGAGAGACCTCTTGGCGCAAAAGAAGTCGTCGTAGTCGGTGACGTTGGCTCGCTTGTAATGTTCGTTGAAGCCCATTCATCTCGGGCTTGACCCTCGCCTAGCAAGTTCACCTTAGCTGTCGACCAGGATTAAAGGCGGTCTCCATCGTCACTCACCCTCAAGGTATTGTGCAATTGGTGAGTCTTCGAAGACAACTGATTCCATGTTGGAGAGACGGTGTCACAAACATTCTTCGACTGCGGTTTGGCGCCTCGTGGAACGGACTGGGGGCGAAGTCGGTACCTGAACCTCGAGCTGTAATGAGGAATCGCAAGCCATGTAGCAAAAACACAAGTCTCAGCTGAATGATGGAGAGGAGGACAAAAGCGATCACGAAAGTAGGGCAAACCGTTGAGTTTGGCCAGTTCCGTGGTTTCGTAAAGTACTCGGCGAGATTGAGGCGCGTCAGGCGTTTGCCAAGCCCTACGATGCCGGTTTCTGGAAGGATTCGTTGAAGTTTCACAACCACGACAACCCATCAACTCCAATGCCGCCAATCCCTCGCTGTGGCGAATAATTTCCAATTCAAAAGACGCAGCGAAACGTTCTCTGAGAACGTTGTGTCAAAGACGTCACGGAGAAGTGGGGATTAGTCCGCCTATCTTGCAGGAGCGATTCGCACTGCCGGTCCATAGGCGTGGAAGAAATGGCTGAAAACCCATGGCAGTTGACAGGCGCATCTTTGATTCGTTTGTACCAATCATTGTTGGATAGCTAGCAAGTGGGCCATTTGTGCGTGTTGAAAGACTTGATAGAGCAAAGCATAAAACGGCATCTCTCCGATCATATTCTGGCTTCTGGCGAATTGGCTTCCCTCAAATCGCCGCTCCTGACGACAACATACCGTTCAGTAAGTTCCATTTTATGTCAATTGGCTCGTATAAATGCAAATTCCAAAAACCTGCCGGTTCTCCAAGCATTCGGCCAGTCACCGCACTTAGAATTAACGAGTTCCTGGTGGTATTGCGGGTTCGATTGACGATGCCGGCAGGCCAGATAGACTACAGCTGCGCCGGACCAGAGGTATCAATAAAAATCATATGAGATGGTCGTGTCTCAATCTGCAACGCAAAGATTCTATTGAGCTTTCGCCCCTGGTCGGAATGCATATGCATAATTAGCGCGCCTTTCGCTGGCAACTTTCTGCGAGGGTGCTTCCAGTCTCTAAAGGGAATTTGTTCTGCTGCATTTCGAATTCCATGAGAACCATGGGCCGCCCATGATCTAGCTGCAGGTAGAGCGGGCTTTGGATGAGAAGAAAATACATATAAGGCTTCTCATGGCTCCGCGCTTTTCATGGTTCCAATCACTTTGTTGTCCAACAAGTATTGAATAAACCACATGTCAGTATTTAAAAGATGAGTAAGTTCAAACATACTATCCTATGTGGTAGGTAGAGCATCTCGAGGTCTTGGGGTAAATTGACTCAGTGCATCAAGGAAACACTGGTGTGACCACCCTTTCGCACACGTTGACTTCGTCCGAAGGTTGTCGAAGGATCCATGAAATATTGTTATTGTTATTGGCCTGGTGCGCTAGGCCCGTGGAACCCCTAAAGCGCTGTGTCTAGATATGGAGTTGACCTCCCGAAGAACACCACCTTCATCAAAGCGAAAATTGTAAATCACCAAGCATTAAACCTATAATACTTCCAAGAATATTCAGTATTAAATCAAACCAAGGATGTAATGCACGTTCCTAGTCAGCAGCAACCAAGACGGAGAGCGACTGGAGGTACATTATACTATGTGATCAACATGACAGCATACATCTCGAAGGCCCGCGAGGTCAGAATTCTTCGCGAATTGTAAGCACATTCATGCCGTAACCATCGGTACATGAAGTCCTTGAACAATACCGATTACACGTCAGGGAGAACCATCTAGATACTCTGGTGGAGGACCTCACAGCCAGGTTCGAACCCTTTTCTGTTCAATCGTTTAACATCCTCGAAATTATGATCAGTCTTGGGACATGCTTTTGGAGCTTACTGTTTCTCAGACATATCTCGGCGTTCCCTTTTCGACCCCAAAGAGGAATACTGACTTGCAAAAACTTTTTATCTTCAACGCCACCATCACAGGAGTCATCCAGGAAATCAATGTATTTGTGCCCCTCCTTTGTAAAGGTACCGAGAAGAAGGTCTCGACCGTGTCGGACCGCATGGCTGACACAGCACTTATTAACAAGTAGCAGTTGCTGTTCTGGCGCCGTACGCTTTCAGCAAAGGAGCGGTCAATATGGCCATTGTGAAATTCAATACTCTGTTCAAAAGAAAAGAGATCCTTCAAATGCCTATCAGCCCCAGCTATGTTGACTCGGGGAGTTACCAAGTAGGTAATCCCTACAGCGAGTCTTGCAGGTCGATCCAGCTCCGACTAAAGATAGATCCATAGACGGAGAAGGCATAAGGGTGGGATGAAGCCAGGTGCCAAGTCTGTGAAATATGTTCCGCATCTCAAGGCCCCTATTCAGCCGGACGAGTGCATAAACAAGGTATTGGAGCTATTCGAAGACGCCAGTGACCAGAAGGACGACGGTGGTCTTTTCTCGGTACAATAAGCCAGTGGCTTCGAAAAGCTATTAGCAGCATGTTCGTAGACAGCTGAAGGCCACGCAGCTTAAAGCTCAAGTAATTCCCACATACTTCCAAGGATGTTTGAAATCGACTTGGAAGAAGGGCTCAATATGATATTAGTCCAAGTAATATACTACCAACTTAGTTCAACAGGTATTTCAGTACCCGTATCGAGATGCAGCACCTGGGTTCTGCGCTTCAAGGTACACATGTCGCAGCATGCCCACTGTGAGACTGAATATTACTGAACCAACAGTAGCACAAAAGCGAATAGCACGTAACACCAACGATCTAAAACGCCGAATCCCACCAAATAATGCCAAAAATGACACGCCAATCGCAGACGCAGCGACATCACAATTTGTCAATCTCATCAGCGGCCTCGGCAATTCGGGGCGGGATGTGATTCATCTCTGCCATGCTGCTCAATGCACTGCTTTGAGCGACACTGCTCGCTTCATTGACGCTTTCCGAGACCTTCCAGAACTGTACGAACAATCCCTGCTCGTCACATTTTCCCAGGTGATACATCAAAGTCTTCCAAAGCTCTTCATACGGGTCCGGTCTGAAGCATTTCTTGCATAGATGTATCCATTTCCTGCACAAACAAGTGCGATCGTAGACTCCGTTGACCAGATAGTCGGAGCTACAGGCGAGTACGAGTCTGTGGACGTAAATGCGATCCCATGCCTGGACGTCGTTCAACACTTTGATCGCAGCGTGTAAAACAGCCCGGTGTTTTGACTGTGGCAGAGGCTGTTCAAAGTACCCAGAATCGATATTATCGTTGCTGCTCTTGATCCCATACCCCACGGCTCGGCTCGGTGTGGTCGCATGCAAAGAGCATCCAGCAACGAAAGCCAGTACTTCGGATCCGTTCTCGTCGCGTCTAAAACGTGGCTCCGAATAGGTTCTTCCACCTTCTGTAAAGACTGGGTGGTTCAGGGGTCAGCATTTCCTTATCAAGGCATGAGCTTCAGTATCTCAAAACACATCTAATAATTCATGGCGAGGTCAAGACGGGAAAGGCGTTGGACTGAGAGTATGACTTACTATCTCGGGGGAGGTCCTTGGCTTTGGGAGGCTGGAATCGACGATGGCCATGAAGACTCAATCTGCCTGACTTCATGTTGGCAGTTCCTTGATCTTGTCGCTGCATAAGACCCAGCATCGGAATAGTCCGATGAGGTTGCAGCGAAGCTAGTATGCCAATCCCTCAGCTATTCATTCGATGAGCTCAAGCTGTTTGGAGTGGACTGGCTCGAAATGTGCGTACCGCTAATATAGGTCAAATATGATACGTTTTAAGAATGCAACGCACACTGTAGTAGCGCGGAATTATCGATGATAGATGTGGATGTATGATGATGGGAGGAGATCGAAACAGGTACAGAGAATCGCCTTAGCAGCTCCCAGACATTGCAAGAGGAAGGCGCGGCCGTACATTGCAGCTTTCGCGAAGTCCAACTTCTGTGTAGTATTCGGTATGGCGTATTGGCTCTGCACTCCGTGATAGCCACCATGATATGTTGCCATCAATGGAATGACTTGTGATCTGTAGAATCTGACATTACTAAACGCTTGGTAGTTGGGAGCTAGCGCTCATGATCAATGCATACGGCAGCAAGGGTGGAGTCGGTTCCGTATCATGGAATAGGTGGAAAGGTTGTCCTGGGTCCAGAAATCAAAAGATAAGATGTTGTCAGCATTTCGTTGCTCTTCCGATCTTCTAATCATTTGCAGTATCACAAACCTCCGATTATCCAGATCTGCTTCACAGGCGACAAGACATTGTGGCGATACAGCTGAACATACTTGAAGCTCTTCGAGGATAGTGGAAGCATCTTTCAAAAGGCGTACGACCTCCATTGATCCCCACGACTTTCTCCAGTACGCACGCTAAAGACATATCAGAGCTGCAAGCCGGTAGAGGTCAGCAGTCTTCCGGACCCTGGTCGTCGCCAAATACAGAGCTCAGTGTACCAGGAACCACGTAATACAATATCAATTGTTCTTCGAGCCTATTACGATTTCATATTAATATACGCAAAGGCCTCAGCCGTTGGGCGACAGACTGGTGTCGTTCAGTCTCCTGACGATACTCGTCAATTTGATCGACCAGCTTAAAGATACAATAGTCAATACACTATATCAGTGGGGCTGACAAGGGAAACGTTTCGATGGGATTATATTCTGAGCAGAAGTCGAAGATACAGGGGAATCTTCTGCTTGTTGAAATGAGGGCGCCAAGAGGTATGGATTTACTTCTCATTACCATTACACAATGGACTTTTGCGGCCAGTAATGGAGCAAGAAATTCCACAAAACATTACGGGAATACACCCAAGCCATAGAGAAGGAGAAGGACGGTTCTGTTGTATAGCTCTTTAGATCTGCACATATAGGTCGAACGAACGTTTTAGCTCCGCAAGAGTGTGTGGTCCACTAGTACAGCCTCAGGTCAGCACTGCCTTTCGATAATACCAAAAGGAATTATGAGTGACTTTTGTATGCAGCAGCCGATGAAGCACAGTCTGCTTTTTGAACATGACCGGTAATTCTCAACGAAGACCTTTCGAAAATTAGAGCTAAGATTGTGCTATGCCTTATAGCGGGATGACGAGAATTGAGAATCCAATACGTGACTAACAACATGCTTGCTTCGAGCTGACCGAGACGATCGCGTGGCCTACGAGAGTTTTCCAAAGAGTTGAAAAGTGCACGGACGGCGGCAAGATTGTGCTCTGCGACGCGTCTCCTCAGTGAAGATGATATGCTGATATGAGAAGGATGGCCTCAAGAATGGCCGTCAACGAGTCGGTTGATTCCGAAGAGCCATCCTTGATGAGCGGACGCCGAAACTCGTTCATATCATCGTCAATGTAAGCCTCGTCCGCGACGCTTTGGTCTCATGATACGATAGTAATACCTAATCCCTTTCCCTAAGAACACTCGAAGTTGTGCTCGAGGGCCCTGGCGATAGTAGAGGACAGCCTTCGGGAGTCCGTTTGCTGCTCGAAGCTCCTAGCATTCACGATCTCATCGTGCAGGGTAATATTCCAAAAGCTGGTATCGATGAACGTCGACGTGCCTCTCGAGAGCGGCATTCCAATCCCATTCGAGATGGGCATCGTTGTGGGGGCGGAAATTTAGCCCTACGACGGTCGCCTTCTCTGGGCCATGAATAATGCAGTCCGTAGCCAGAGCATCTCACCTGTTCCACGGCACAATCCTTCGCACACTGGAGATCCGAGGTCAGAGCAGATCTTTCAATCTATTGAAGATTCAGTGGATAGAGACCTAAGGATCTCCCATGGCATTCACGGACGTACTTTTTCAAGTCCAGTATCCTCGATTTGCGGGCTGCTTCTCCCCGATAGAGATGGTATTCTCCTTCGATATGAAAAATACTAACCGGTTCTGAGCCCTGTTGACGACCTGCAATTTATCTTGAAAGTCAAGAGTAGAACATCCGCAATCAAGTGATTATGAAGATAGAAAGAGTTTGCGAGAACAGGTTGTATGCTGTTGATCATTGAAGGTCAATTGGAGCAAAGGTGCTAGAAGGGTTCACCTACTTATCGGCCACACCTACTCATCGTCCAGCCCTATAGGGTTAGTACCCTAGAACTCTGGGGCCGCTACCTGGAAATCTATAGATTTCATGCTATAAATCGATAAATCTGACTATTTCTGAGCCATCTACATCATGCTTTACGAGCTCTTCTTGGACGTATAGCTCTTCCTAATTAGCTGATTCCTCCTATTACGTGACTACCTTCCTGGCCTTAGATTTACCTTCCTCGCCCCTATTCTAACTCCGCTATGATTATCCTAATTAGTAGCCTAACAATAAGCTTTTTAGGTCGCTTTACTATTACACGGACTCTCTTACTTAATATTACTATTATTACTATAAGACAGGCTACTATTCTACTTAATATAGCTATTACAGAGGTAGCTATAGGTAATATAATAGGAGTATCTATTACTATCCTAATTAGGACAGGTAATCACCTCTTCCTTAGAGTAGGACGTAGCTTTAGGGCGAAAATATCTAGATCAAGTCTTATAAGAGAGGTAATAGTAGTATTCTATTCATTAGTAGCCTAGTTAACCTATTATTCCTAAATAATAGCTTAGTTTATAAACCTAGTAACCTTATAGTTCCCTTTTAAGTAAGTAGACTTCCCTTATTTATATTAATTTAATTTTATAAGTTTAGAATTAGTAACGCCCTAGATTATAGACTCTACTATTACTTAAATAGCTACTTTACCTACTTTCTAAAGGACTTAATTAAGATTAGGTTATTAAGTATAAGACACCCCCTATATTATATACTATAAGATCTACTATATCTATAGAGTATTTACTAGCGTCAAGGTAATATAGAAGTTACTATTTAAGCTAGTAGAAGTAATTATAGCTTTAGGAGGTATAATAAGATAGATCTTAATATTATATTACTATAAGGGCTAAGTTATAGAAAATTATTAGAGAATTAATTTAAGATTAGATAATAAAAGTCCTAATACGGCTTATACTTTCTTTATATTAATTAATATTATTACCTTATATTAGGCTAGTTAATAGATTTCTAGAAAGTCAACTTTATTAATATAGTATCTAGCTCCTAGGTATATAATTCGCTAGATATAAGATTTATAGACTATTGTTAAGGGTAAGAAAATACTAATATCTAATAGCTAGAGTAGATATATTATATATAGCGGTAGGCATAGAAGAATAATCTTATAGTCTACGTAGTACTAAATTACTATAGTCGTAATATAGGAAGTATAGCTATCAATTAATAGCATTTAATACTCGCCTTTCTAATAGGATCTTATTTCTTAACTAAAACCTTTCTGAAGCTATTTATATCTAATTAAATTATTAGTCCAGCCATTCTCACTAATAGTAATTTCGCTTGATTTCAGAGCTTCCTTCCAAGCTTTCTAGATCAATTTACCTTTGAAAATAATCTATAGGGGCAAAGATCTTCATCCATTAATATACATTCAATAAGGGAGACCCATTCACAGTTCCTATATTATATCATCAGCAATTCGGGGACCCCCGCCCTGGTAGCTCGGGAGGCCCGTACGGGTATACATGGGCCCGAGGGGTTATCAGGCTGGCCCTAATAGGAAATTGATATATTTTAGCGCGGTATCATAAACTTATACTAATTTTCTATACTATACTAAAATTACAGCTAAAACTAACTAAAACTAGACTAGCTGTAATATTCTAAAAACTACGCCTCAAAAAAAAAAGACCTACTAACTTCTCTCAAGGCGTAGTTTTTAGAATATTACAGCTAGTCCAGTTTAAGTTCGTTTTAGCTGTAATTTTAATATAGTATAAAAAAATTAGTATAAGTTTATAATACCGCGCTAAAATATATCAATTTCCTATTAGGGCTAGCCCGATAACCCCCCGGGCCTATGTAAGCCCGTACGGGCCTCCCGAGCTGCTAGGGCGGGGGTCTCCGAATTACTAATGATTATATAGGCCTTTTTCTTATTATACTTGGAGATTATAACTTTAAGTTTAGTGATAACCCCTTATATAAAGCCCTTTTTATCTATATTATAGATATCCTATTCGTCTACTTCATATATTATTTTAGTTTATAGATAGAGGTTAAACTAGCCTAATAAGATCTTAGGATCTTAAGCCATTACTTATTCTTTATTTAATAGCGGGATATAGGCTATCTTTACCTCTAGGTACTAGGTTATAAACTTTTAAAGTTAATTAGGCCTAATAGGCTTCTTATTACCCTTTATTAGGAGTAGCTTATTCGCTATAAACTATACTTACTATACCCTTAGTAATTAATCCTATACTTAGAGACGGAGAACCTAGGCTAAAATAGCTACTTCTTCTCTAAGACTAAGTCTTTATCAATCCTCCTAAGCTACTAAATATAATTAGCGACTATTAATTTAATTAATTAGAGTACTTTTTAGTATTCTATACTAGATTACTACCTTCCTGATGGATAAAATTCTATTACGTAGGCCTTCAACATCTAGCCAGGCTATATAAGCTAGCTTAAGGCGATCCTCCCTAGATAATTCGGTCTCCCATGAATAAGGAAGTGATATCGGAAGCTTAGTAGACATACTGAATAGATATGACGATTTATATCATAGAAAACATGTCATGGATTGGTTTTCCAGGTAGCCCCGGAGCTCTAGGGTACTAACCCTATAGGGCTGGACGATAAGTAGGTGTGGCCGATAAGTAGGTGAACCCTTCTATACCTTATTGGTCAGATTGGATGCGCGTCATAGCTCGTACTATGATGTCTGTCAAATGCAAGGTATTGGCGCCCCTTGTTTGCACATTATTACATGCAGAAAAATATGAGCTTTGGGGACTTGGAAAGTATCAGCGGCGTCGACTTCGGAGGTGATCAGTGATCTACCGTACGCAAGGGTGGCCGGAGAAATTGTTTGCCTCGGTTCTCCACATCCCACCAGCAACCCCAGCTATGGGAGACATAAATCGCATGGATTTACCATACACGATTCAAAACAATCAACGGCAGCATGGCCGGTGCTGTGCGACAACCCATTGATATTGATTCGCTATCAACCTTTCTGGAGAAAGCGGTTCCCGAGATTCAACTTCCAATCAGCATCAAGCAGGTACATGAACATTGGCATTGCCAGATTTTCCATTGTTAACTGACATTCGGCGCAGTTTGGCTACGGACAGTCCAACCCTACCTACCAACTCACGGCAGACGATGGCCAAAAATATGTACTGCGAAAGAAGCCTCCGGGTAAACTGCTCTCGAAAACGGCACACCAGGTCGATCGCGAGTTTCGGATCATCCACGCCCTAGAGAAAACCGATGTCCCCGTACCCAAAGCCTTCTGCTTATGCGAAGATGCCTCTGTGATAGAGACGTCGTTCTACATCATGGAATACCTGGATGGGCGAATATTCGAAGACGCAGCTTTTCCCGACGTCACGGTAGATGAAAGGAATAAGATGTGAGCGGAAACATTTTTCACCACCAAGACCACAAATCCTGACAATACGTAGGTGGCACGATGCTGTTCAAACACTCGCGAAACTCCACCGCATCGCCCCTAGCTCAATTGGCCTCACTAACTTTGGCAAGCCAAGGGGCTTCTACAACCGCCAAATCAAGACCTTTAGCACAATCTCTTCGTCGCAGGCCCACGCGGTCGATGTTGATACGAAAGTTGCTGTTGGAAAGATTCCGCACTACGATGATACGGTTGCGTTTCTCCGGAATCCAAGCACGCAGCCGCAAGACCGGGGAACACTGATCCATGGCGACTACAAGATCGATAACCTCGTCTATCACAAGACCAAGCCGAAAGTAATTGGCATCCTTGAGTAAGTCATTCTTGGGTCTCTACAAAGCTTCCCAAACAGGAAGACTCTTGTCTCGTTTGACTGAACCGGGTCGCAGCTGGGAAATGTCCACCATCGGCCATCCTTTGTCCGATCTCTCGAACCTGCTGTCTCCACATTGTTTCGCGGAAGCAGCCCCTAATACTGCCCTTTCACATCGTACCAATCCCGCGTTTAGTCCCTCCGCACAGACTCCTGGCCTCCCCTCGCGCTCTCAATGCGTCAGGTGGTACGCTGAAGTCGCAGGCTGGGACCCCAGGGGCGAAGTCGACTGGGGCGATGCGTTCGCATTTTTCCGCAATGGAGTGATTATGCAGGGTATTGCGGCAAGATACGCACTGCGGCAGGCAAGTAGTGAAAACGCGAAAGAAATTGGGGATCTTATGAGACCATATGGCGAATTTACCTGGGGCTTAATTGAAAGATGGAAGGAGAGACAGGCTGACAAGATGAGGGCGAAACTGTAAGAGGGTATTCATGCGCTGGGTCCGACCCGTTTGTAGACATTATTGGCGAGCTACGCGTGTTTTGGACTTTGGCGAGGAGTTATGCAAGAAGGATTACCTTACAAGCCACATTGTTGTTCCGCTTGGTGTCGCCAAGCAGTCCTAGAGTAGGCTGCAGGTGCTACGATAACGAGTGGTGGAGGGCGTTGGTCGACAGTGCACCCTGCAGGACAGCGACTGGTGCCTTTGTCAGTCAGCAGCATTGCAAGTGCAAGGATAATGTAGGAGTGAAGAGATTGAAGTTGGCGAGCCAAGTGTAACGATTGGACCGGATATTGCAATGCGTAGAGCAGGTGTAGTTGTCGCTTGTCGCGACACTGATGACGAGCGAAGATGTTGACGGGTCCTATCGGCTTTTACACCTCCTTCTCCATAATCTCCTAATCTCGCACGGTCGGTTGACTAATTCCATTTGCAAATCGTAGCCAGCTGGTTGACGGCACCAGTGCCAAATCAGACGGATGGACGCTGCGGCGTTTGTCCCTAAGAGTGATAGCGAGATGCGCACCCCACCTACGCCCACCATCTTCTTCTCTAGGTTGCAGAAAAGCGTTGGGCGAGGGAAGATGAGAGGAGGATACGGAGTAGGGGAGTCAGGCAAGCAGATGGTGCAAGCTGGATCTTCCACTTGCTGTGAGTTCGAAGGCTTCCTTCTGCTCATGTCATACACCGGGCAATCCTTGCGAGCTAAGTAAGTTACTCGTACCAGCGAGGCACCGGTTCCAGAGTGACTTGCTACCACCAATCTGGTCCTTCATCACCCTCTCAGACTGGGACACATCGGGACACACCAATCCAATCCAATCCAACCACAATCCTGCTCCACTCCACTTCCAGGCATCATCGACAGATGCCGCACACACAACAATGAGACACTGAGACTTCTTCTCACGAGCCCGAATCAGCGCTGGACGCCCAAAGGGAACGTCTTACATCCTTCTCCTACGAGGCTCCCGGTACTGTACTGTGGACTACCTTCCTTCTTGCTTCAGCCGCACGGGATCGAGGGGCCCTTTCCGTCGGCCATTCCTGTCTCGCCTGTCAACTGCACCGCCCCTCTCCATACCTGTTCCACATCATCGCAACCTACAGCCGACTGTTTCGGCCAGCCTACTACTACATTCTCTGGCCATTCATTTGCCCTTGCTGCGCTCTTGATCCATTCAATTCACTTCACCTTGAAAACGTTATTTCCCTGGCTTCGATTACCTGTAGATCTGCTGGCTCTTTGCATTTTAACGTTCTCAGCCTCATCCCGAGTGGAGGCTCCCCGTTAAACCTATAGTTTTCGAGGAACACCACAATCACAATCTGAAGGTATGTTAAGCAGTTGTTTGCGAGTCTTTGGCAATTACACACTCTTCTTCCTTGTAATCGCCTGTCTTGTCTGAGTCTCAAAAAAATTCACCAGCATGCTCAAAGAAGTCACCATCACTCTCCCAGACAGACCTTTCCCTCACAAGATGACCGCTCATCCTTCGAAGGATCTCAAAAGATTTCTTCGCATCTCCTCGTCTTGGCGTATCTTGCTGTTGCAACCTTCCCTTTGGCACAAGGACTCCACCGGGCTGTCTACTTTCGTCTGATCAAAACAAAAGTCGTACTCCCGATCGTCGAGGTTCCTGTGCGGTGAAGAAGATGACCGGCTAAGCTTAGAGGCAGGTCCAAAACCCCACCGCAGACCTAGATGGTCGCCAGCGTAACATTCCCATGGAAGTCGCAGATCGCAGCGATCGTTCTCATTCCATCATATAGAAGCTGGGGGAGGACTTTGTCTTCTCCGCTCCAAAGGCTTCAAACTGGCGGCAGAAGCGTACGACCTTGATGACGGCCTGACTCGACTATCTCCACCTCTTGAACGCCAGATTGTCAATTGGCGGCCTTCGCCATCGCCTGATTATTTGCCTCCGCCGGAGAGGTCTCCGACTCCTGAACGTCCAAGTAGGTCGTCAAATTCCAAGAAGAAGCGCCGTCCAAAAGCCCAAGCCTCACAAGGGGACGCGGTACTTATTAGTTTTATGGGAGGGCTGAATCATCCAGATCTAGCAACAAAAGCTGGCGAAGAGCCGTTGCCTCAATCGGACGACAGCGACCTTGACGAGCAAATGGATGTGGATGGTGGGGTAAACCAAGATAGCTCTACCCTAGTCCATCTCGCCGAAAATGCATTGCCTCTCGTCGAGAGCACGATTGGGCGGAATGAGGACCAGCCTAGCAGCCCAAAGAATGAGAGCATACGGCCGCCGCGTCCGAAAATTGATACGCAGGGTCAATCGTCAAATTCTAAAGATGACATTCGCACCGATTTGGACGCTCAAAACAAATCACAGAACACCCCAAAGCACTCATCAAATCGAGATACCAGATCGACCGAAAACGGATCGAAATCAAGCCATTCGCCATCTAGAAGCATGTCCCCCCGTAAGGAGGATGATTCAGACTCCGTCGCAATATCACCAATGCTACGTAGATTCACCATTCCCAACTCAGAACGATCGCCAACCGAAACTCTTCCAGCTATGCATAATTCTCCGCCATCTACATCCTCAAAGTCGCCCAGTGGTCAGCAAAGCCTCCCCTCTCTGCGTGCAATAGCCCTTGAGCCTTTGCTTGACAGCCGGGCACCCAGCGAAATTGCCTCTCATGGGATAAGTAGACCGCCATTCTCAATGAGTAATGGGGCCCTCAATTCGCCTCCTGTCAGCTCAATAACACCTAGGCCAGGCCAATATCCTAGTCCACAATCCCGAATGAACGGTCATTTCAATTCACCTTATCCCCACGGCGTTCCTTCCCCTGCGTACAGCGACGCCTCACCGAGGGATTCTACGAACATGTCACCACCGACTGGGAAGCCTGCTTCTCAAGCATTCTTCCCCAGTGGCAGGACTCCGCAAAGTGAAGAATTGACACCACAATCGGCAGAGAGCCACCATAGCAGCAGCAGCTTCAGCACAGCTCCCTCGCCCCATCCGCATCAGATAGACATAGATCGCACCAGGCCGACTCTACCGCCGCTGGCAGGCTTGCAAAGTGGGCCACTGATGACTGGATCATTCCAATGTGATCATGCCGGGTGTACGGCGGCGCCTTTCCAGACCCAGTACCTTTTGAAGTGAGTCTTACTATGGAAAGGGACTATAATGATGCCCACTGACATTGCCCGAAGCTCTCATGCCAACGTTCATTCTCAGAATCGACCGCACTATTGCCCTGTTCCAGGATGCACCAGATCAGAAGGCGGCAAGGGATTTAAAAGAAAGAATGAGATGATTCGCCATGGCTTGGTCCACGACTCACCAGGCTACATCTGTCCTTTCTGTCCTGAACGGGAACATAGATACCCGCGGCCAGATAATTTGCAGAGGTAGGTTCTTTGCGACCTCCAATCTGCTGCGAACGAGGTTAAAGTCGTTGGTCAGGCATGTCCGTGTCAATCACGTAGACAAAGATACTCGCGACCCCAAATTGCGCGAAGTGCTCGCCCAAAGGTGCGAAGGCGGCAACCGAGGCAGGCGAAGACGACTTGGAACTTGAAGGATTTTATACAGCATATGAGTTCGGCATCTTGGCTGGGTGCTCGGCGCTCTCGGAGATGAAGGTTAGCCGTGGTTGGCATAAAGGTATACAGGACGATACCCGAGCGAAGGAGCTATGGGATCGAGGCGCCAACGGAGTGTATACGACTGCTCAAATATTGATGAGATGATGTTATGGGGCATGTATGATCTGCTGTTGATGTGGCACAATTTCTCAATCTCAGGCATTGGTTCGACATGGAATACTGCTATATATGGGTGCCAGGTCCCACAGTTATCAGATCCAAAAATGGTGAGCAGCATCTTGCTCCTGACTCTGATCTGTAGGCCTTGAGTGCCCGAAATGGTACGCCAAAGACTCGTTTGCTTCAATGTACCATTTGGTCCCAGCTTCGTAGTGT
>JAABUL010003722.1_pt1 | contig 21954 bp, 18 predicted proteins | sample 5559151 | NCBI WGS metagenome assembly JAABUL01 (sample SAMN10711876, study PRJNA513368) | rock metagenome | isolation source: Antarctica rocks | place: Antarctica: Victoria Land, Pudding Butte sud | reverse complement strand
AGGAGGATAAAGACCCAGTGGCGCGTTCTATCACCATCACTGACGCCACGTTCAAGGCCGAGGTCTACGAGGCGGACAAACCGGTTCTGGTAGACTTTTGGGCCCAGTGGTGCGGCCCGTGCAAGGCTCTGGCGCCTATTCTGGAGGAACTGGCCGGCGAACTGGCGGGCCAGATAAAGTTTGTCAAGGTTGATGTCGACGCTAATCCCGCGAGCGCGGCGTCGTTCGGCGTGCAAAGCATCCCGACGTTGATCCTGTTCAAGAACGGCAAGCCGGCGGAGCGGTTGGTCGGCCTCATGCCCAAGGGGCAATTGATGGAGCGATTGACGCCGCACCTATTGTAGAGGCCGTTTCGACGTAGCGATATAACCGTTTCGCCGCGTCGATATGAATGATAAAGAGTGACGGAGAAGTGGGCGTGAGAGCCCGCTTCTCCGTTTATAGACAGATTAAGACGAAGAGTGGAGGGGTAAAGCGGTGCGTAACGATTTCGGGACCGCCATACTCCAGATTACCTCTGAGAAGGGTCTGGGCAAGGAAGCGGTGATCGGGGCGATCGAGTCGGCTCTGACCTCGACCTACAAGCGCACGTTCGGGCAGACGCCCGAGGTACATGTCCGTCTCAATGAGCAGACGGGCGAGTTCAAGGTCTACGCTGAGAAGCAAGTCGCCATCAACGTCGAGGATCCGCGGACTCAGATTTCCTTGAAAGATGTCGAGAATTACTCGTCGCGCCCCGGTATCGGCGCTATCGTCGAGGTTGAAGTGGTGGACGCGCCCAAAGAGTTTGGGCGTATCGCTGCCCAGACCGCGAAGCAGGTGATCATGCAGCGCATCGGCGAGGCCGAGCGCGACCGCGTCTTCGACGCGGTCGGCAAGCGCCAGGACGACATCGTGTCGGCTGTCGTACAGCGGACCGATTCGAAAGGAGTCGTCCTCACCGTGGCCGATTTTGGGGAGGCTGAAACGCTCATGCCGCCCGCCGAGCAGGTCCCCAGCGAACACTATCGCACCGGCCAGCGCCTCAAGGTCTATGTGGTCGAGGCGCATAAGACCGTGCGTGGCATGCAGATAACGGTCTCGCGCAGCCATCGCAATCTGGTGAAGCGGCTGTTCGAGTTGGAGGTGCCGGAGATACGTTCTGGCGCGGTTGAGATCAAAGCCTTCGCGCGTGAGCCCGGCGTACGCACCAAGCTGGCCGTCAGCGCCCGGCAGGACAACGTCGATCCGGTCGGTTCCTGCGTCGGCCAACGTGGCGTGCGCATTCAGAACGTCATCAACGAACTCAATGGTGAGAAGATCGACGTGATACCCTGGAGCACTGATCCAAAGACGCTGATCATGGGGGCGTTGCGCCCGGCCAGCGTGGCGCATGTGGATATCCGGGAGGCCGAGAAGAAGGCCACGGTCATCGTCCCCGATCGCGAGCTCTCACTCGCGATCGGCAAGGAGGGACAGAACGCCCGCTTGGCCGCGCGCTTGACCGGCTGGCACATCGACATCAAGAAGGCGTCCGACGTGGTCAGGGAATCCACGCTTGAGGCTGATCATCGGGCGGCCATGTCCGCTGGCGAGTAGACGGGGGTTTCAGAACAGTGCCGAAACACATCCCCGAGCGCTCGTGCGTGGCCTGCCGGACACAGCGTCCTAAACGGCATCTCGTACGGCTGGTGCGTACGCCCGATGGGGCGATCGAGGTCGACACGTCATGGCGCAAGCCGGGACGTGGCGCCTACCTGTGCCCCGCCCAGGAGTGCTGGCAGTCGGCGGCCAAGCGTAAGAGCCTCGATCATGCCCTGGGCATTGTCGTGACCCCCGAGCACTGGCACGCCCTCAACGCGTACGCGGAGGGGCTGCCCGTTCATAAGAGAGACGAGTGATTAGTGGTGAGTGGCGAGTGACGAGTGGCGAGTGACTAGTTCTTCTAGCCACTCGCCACTCACCACTCGCCACTAGAGGAGACAAATATGTCAGGAAGACCAGGAGGCGGCGGACGAGGCCGCGGTGGGGCCAGACCCGGTGGGGCTAGGCCAGGCGGACGGCCCGGTGGCCGTGGCCGGGGTGGTCATCGCCCCAGTACTTTCAATGCCGCGGGGCGCGCGACCGCGACCATCGAGCGGCCTACCACTGTCGAGTTGCCGCCGGTCATGACCGTCAAGGAACTCGCCGATATCCTCGAGCAGCAGCCGGCGGCTGTGATCAAGGTCCTGTTCGCCAGCGGTATGATGGCGACGATCAACCAGGAGATCGACTTCGACACGGCGGCGATCGTGGCCGAAGAACTCGGCGCGACCGCGACTCAGGCCGGGACGGCGGAGGACGCCGTGTCGGAGACCTCGGCGTCGACCAACGGCCTTGACGACGAAGACACGGCGCTGTTGCAGCCGCGCCCTCCCGTCGTGACCATCATGGGCCACGTCGACCACGGCAAGACCTCGTTGCTCGACGCTATTCGCAGTGCGCGGGTCGCCGCGGGTGAGGCCGGCGGCATTACGCAGCACATCGGCGCCTATCAGGTCGAGAAGGAGCGTGAGGGCGTGCCGCGCAAGATCACGTTCCTGGATACGCCCGGCCACGCCGCCTTCACGGCCATGCGCGCCCGCGGCGCCCAGGTGACGGATATCGTGATCATTGTTGTCGCCGCCGACGATGGCGTGATGCCGCAAACGGTTGAGGCCATCGACCACGCGCGCGCCGCCGACGTGCCGATCATCATCGCTATCAACAAAATTGACAAAGAGGGCGCTAACCCTGACCGTGTCAAGCAGGAGTTGACCGAGCACAACGTCATCGTCGAAGAGTATGGCGGCGACGTGCCCACCGTCGAGGTCTCGGCCAAGACGCAGCAGGGGCTGGATGACTTGCTCGATACCATCCTGCTCGTCTCTGATATCAGGGTCGAGCCCAAGGCCAACCCCAATCGTATGGCGGTGGCGACTGTCGTGGAGGCGCGCACGGACGTGCGGCGCGGCACGATGTGCACCGTCCTGATACGTAATGGGACACTGCGCCGCGGCGACTTCGTGGTCGTCGGCGCCGTAGCCGGCCGCGCGCGCGCTATGTTCGACAGTCGCGGTCAGTCCGTCAAGGCGGCGCCGCCGTCGTTCCCAGTCGAGATCCTGCAACTGCCCGACGTGCCCGAGGTCGGCGACACCATGCGTGCGATGGAGGATGAACGCAAAGGCCGCGAACTGGCGTCCGGCGTGGCGCGCGAACGGCGCGCCCAGTCGCTCTTGCCGACCAAGAGTGTGGCCCTGTCTGACTTCTTCAGCAAGGTGCAGGCCGGTGAGGTTAAAGAGCTCAACATCGTGCTCAAGGCCGACGTGCAAGGCTCGATTGGCGCCATACAGCACAGCCTCGAGGAGTTGGGCGACGAGAACGTGAAGGTGCGCCTGATCCGCAGTGCGGTCGGCGATGTGACGGAGTCGGATGTGACCCTCGCGGCCGCGTCACAGGCTATCGTGGTTGGCTTTAACGTCGGCGACGACCCGGCGGCGCGTCGCGCGGCCGAGGCGACCGGCGTCGACGTGCGCTTCTACACGATCATCTACAAGCTGACCGAAGAGGTGCAGGCCGCGCTCAAGGGCCTGCTGGAGCCGGTCTACCAGGACGTCGTGCAGGGCCACGCCGAGGTGCGCGCCGTCTTCCCGGCCGGCCGGCACAAGGCGGCCGGCTGCATCATCGCGGATGGCTCCTTCACACGGGGGGGCAACGTGCGTGTCATGCGCCACGGCGCGTCCGTCGGGGAGGGCCGCATTACGTCGCTGCGCCGCGTGCGCGACGACGTCCGTGAGGTCAACGCCGGCACCGAGTGCGGCATGACGGTCGATGGCTTCGACGACTTCGCCGAGGGCGATATCGTCGAGCAGTATACCCGCGAGTTGGTTAGTTAAAAGTCGAAAGTCGAAAGTTATCATGGTCGGGACGTTCGTCGGCAGCGGTGTCGCTGGTTTGCGTACCTTCGCACCCCAGCTTACTTTCGACTTTCGACTTTCGACTTTCCACTGCACCGGAGGTGCCCAATGCCCGCACCACATCGCGCCGAGCGCGTCGGCGACGAGATCCTGCGCCGCGTGACCGAGTTGATCCAGACCGAGTTGGCGGACCCACGCGTGTCGTTCATGAGCTCGATCACGCGCGTCGAGATGTCACCCGACCTGCGCTACGCTAAACTGTACATATCCGTCATGGGCACGCCGGCCGAGCAAAAGGACACGATCACGGCCTTGCGGCACGCCGCAGGCTATCTGCGCCACGAACTCGGCTCCGACCTGCGGCTGCGCCACATACCGGAGTTGCAATTCATGCTTGACCACTCCATTGAGGAGGGTGATCGTGTGTTGCGCGTCATACGCGAGGTTGAAGAGCATGAACGCGAACGGGAGTCTCAGGTCGATGGGTAGCGCCGAGGAGGGCGTCGACGCGGCGCGCCTCACGGCAGCGGCTAGCGTCCTGCGCGGCGCGGCGCGGCCTGTGCTGTTCTGTCACCGCTCACCGGACGGCGATACCGTTGGGGCGGCGCTGGCCTTGGCGCGCGCGCTACGCCACCTGGGACAGACGCCGACCGTCGTCTGCGCGGACCCCCTGCCGCCCTCGCTTCTCTTCGTGCCCGAGAGCGCCACGATCTCCGCTGTCGTGCCTGCCGACCCCGATCTCCTGGTCACGGTCGACGCGTCGGACCCCGGTATGTTAGGCGGCATGCGCGCTGAGTTGGAGCGGCTCCGCCCCGGCCGCACGTTGCTCAACATCGACCACCACGCCAGCGACACGGAGTACGGCGACGTCAACCTCGTCGATACGACGGCCGCTTCGACGGCCGAGATCGTGTACGACCTCGTGGCCGTGCTCCCGGCCCCGCTCGACCGGGACATGGCGATGGCGCTGTTGACTGGCATCATCAACGATACGCACTCCTTTCAGAACGCCAACAGTACGCCGCGCGCCCTCGCCACGGCGGCGGCCCTCGTCGCCGCCGGCGCCGACGCGGCGTCTATCTCGTACAATTTGTTGCTGCGCCGGCGTCCGCCAGCCGCCCTGCTGTGGGGCCGCACCCTGGCGACGATGCGGCTGGACGACGAGGGGCGTGTGGCCTCGGCCGTGGCCACACGCGAGTTGATCGAGGACTGCGGGGCCGAGACATCTGACCTCGACGGCGTCGTGGAGTTTCTGCGTAGTATCGACGGAGTCGACCTGGCCTTCTTGCTGAAAGGGATGCCTGATGGGCACTTCAAGGCCAGTGTGCGCACGACCACGCGCGTCGACGCGGTCGACCTGACCGCGGCGTTCGGCGGCGGCGGCCACCGACGCGCCGCCGGCTGCGACGTGCCCGGCCCCGCCGAGACGGCCCGCGCGGCGCTGCTCGCGCGCTACCACGAATTAGTCGTGAGTCGTGAGTCGTGAGTCGTCAGTGTGACGACAATGGCGATACATATGCGCTTCATAGCTGCTCAAGACCCACGACTCAAGACCCACGACTCACGACTCACGACTCTGGGGGCGTATGGACGGTATCCTGAACGTCGATAAACCGCTGGGCTGGACGTCGCACGATGTCGTGGGCTTGGTGCGGCGGCTGACGGGGCAGCGGCAGGTGGGGCACGCGGGGACGCTCGATCCGCTGGCCACGGGTGTGTTACTCGTCACCGTAGGCGCCGCCACGCGTCTCTCCGACTATCTCATGCATGGCCGCAAATGCTACCTGGCGCGTGTACGCCTTGGGCAGCGCACGACGACCGACGACGCCGAGGGCCCCGTCATCGAGGAGCGTTCGACCGCTGACGTGACGGTGGCGCGCGTCCAAGCGGCCCTAACGCCTTTCCTTGGTACCATCGACCAGATACCGCCCGCCTACGCCGCGATCAAGAAGGACGGCGTGCCCGCGTACAAGTTGGCGCGCCAGGGCAAGGCGCCGGAGATGGCGTCGCGTACGGTGCGTATCGACGGTCTGGCGCTAACCAGGTTGGAGGATAGCTTGCTCGATCTGCTCGTCTGGTGTGGCTCCGGCACATATATCCGCGCGCTGGCGCGCGACGTGGGCGAGCGCTTGGGCTGCGGGGCGCATCTCGCCGCGCTGCGCCGCCTTAGCAGTGGAGACTTCGGCGTGGACACGGCGCTAGGCGTACCAGAGATGCGCGCCCTCGCGGCGGACGGACTACTGCACACGCGCTTGAGGCCGTCCGACGAGGCGGTCGCGGCCTGGCCGGCCGTTGTCCTGGACGACCACGCGACAGCCACCGTCTTGCACGGCAACCCCGTCCCCTTCCGACTCCCGACTCCCGACTCCCGACTCACTCCAGAGGCGCGTCTTTACGCGCGCGATGGCCGGATGCTGGCCCTGGCGCGCTACGACGTGCGGCGAGATATGTGGCAGCCGGGCAAAGTGTTCGGGGCGCCCGCTGTGTCGCGGGCCGTCACATCTAGCGTGGAGATAGGGTAAAGTCTGTGAAGCTTGTGGACAGCCTGGATGCCCTGCGCTATGACCGGCCGCTCGTGCTCGCCATCGGCGCCTTTGACGGCGTCCACCGCGGCCATCGCTACATGTTGGGGCAGGCGCACGACCGGGCGCATGAACATGGTTTCGCTTTCGGCGTCATCAGCTTCGACCCCGCCCCCGCGCTCGTGCTGCGGCTAGGCCTGACCGATTACCAAATAACGGGGCGTGACGTCAAACAGCGTTTGCTGGCCGCGCTGGACCCTGATCTGCTGGCGCTGCTGCCCTTCACGCCCGCGTTTGCGTCGCTGTCGGCGCGCGAGTTTATCGACCGCCTGGAGGCTGGTCTGACGATCGCCGAGTTTTGGATGGGCGATGATTTTCGCTTCGGGCACGACCGCGAAGGCGGCATACCCTATTTGCTTGAGCGCGCCAGATCGTCGGGCTTTGCCGTGCACATTGTGCCGCGGCAGGGACCGGAGGCCGGCGCGCCGGGCGTGAGCAGTTCGGCCGTGCGCGACGTTATTCACAAGGGGGATATGGCCGCCGCGCGGACACTGCTGGGTTATCCGTTCGAGCTTGAAGGCGAGGTGATTCATGGACAGAAGCGCGGGCGCGACCTAGGGTACCCCACGGCCAACCTAGCGCTGGGGCGTGAGCAGATTGTGCCCGCGTCGGGTGTCTACGCCGCCATCGCCGAACTGCCGGGCGAACGTTTCGCCGCCGCCGTGAGCGTGGGCACGAACCCCCACTTCAACGGGGCCGAAACGACGGTTGAGGCCTATCTGCTCGACTTCGATCGCGACATCTATGGACAGACGCTGCGCCTGCTGTTCGTGGAGCGTCTGAGGGAGCAGGCGCGCTACGATGGACTCGCGCCGCTGCTGGCTCAAATGGCGACTGACGTGGAGGACGCGCGCCGGATCATCACGCCGCTGCTATAGCTGTCAGCAATCAGCCCCACCACTTTTCGCACGCCGCTGGCCTGGCCTTAAAAGACCATGGCAAGAGACGGACCTTGAAAGGTCTCTCGCGCGGCCAGCACGGTAGCCGTCAGTTGACGGATGGCATGTGTGTTGTACCCAGGCAGATCTTTCAAGGTCCGTCCGCTGCCATGACCTTTTAAGGTCAGGCCGCCTCTCATAATCGTGGGGTGCCACCGCTGCATCCACCAGCGTTTCCAGTGGGTGCAAAAAGCAATCAGCCGTCAGCTTTTTGCTGACGGCTGATTGCTGACAGCTACTAATGCCCGCAGCCGCACCCACCGCCGCAGCACCCACCGCCGGAGCGAGGCGCCGCTCCAGCCATGCTCTCCAGCGCGCTTGGCCCACTGGAGCGCGAGGCGAACGACGACACGAGGCGCCGCACGCTCTCGCTGCCGCAGTAGCGGCATACGACGCTGTCGGCGAGTGCGGGCGAGGCGACGAGCATCTCGAACGGCTTGTCGCAGTCGGCGCACTTATACTCATACAAAGGCATAGTGTATTCTCCTAAGTAGTTAGTGGTTAGTAGTTAGACAACAGAGCGCTTGACACCGTTATTATACCCTTCTACTCCGCTACGAACCCAGTGAAACAGATGGACACATCAATGTTATACCCCACGACAACTTCCGACTTTCGACTTTCGACTTCCGACTCGTTCAGGAGGCGCGTTGGAGGCTGAACGTCCGCCGCTATCCGAGTTAGAGCGGCGCCTCGGCGTGACATTCCGTCACAAAGAGTTGCTGGACTTGGCGCTCTCGCATGTGTCGAGCGCGGAGGCGGCCGAAGCCGAAGCGGCGGAGGAACAGCACCCGTCGAATGAACGGCTGGAGTTCCTGGGTGACGCCGTCCTGGGAACGGCGGCGGCGGCGTTTCTCTACCACGCCTATCCCGCATTGGCCGAAGGGCCGCTGACGACGCTGCGCTCGGCCTTGGTGCGGCGTTCGACGGCCGCGGAATACGCCGCCGAGATCGAGTTGGGGTTATTCGTCCCCGTGAGTCGAGCGGAAGAGGGGCCGCAAGGGCGCGGCACCTCCTCGGTGCTGGCCGAGGCCTTCGAAGCTGTCGTGGGCGCCCTTTTCATCGACCAGGGGTTTGACAGCGCCGCCGCCTTCCTGGCGGCTTTCTTCCACCGCCGCCTGCCGCTCATCCTGGCGGCGGACCTGCATCGTAACGCGAAGTCGGAGTTGCAGGAATATAGTCAGGGATTGTACCGGGTCACGCCGCGGTACACTATTCTGGAGCGCACTGGGCCAGCGCACGACAGCCGTTTCGTGGCCGAGGTCGTGGTCGAGGGACAGGGCAGCGCGCGTGGCGACGGCCTCAACCGTCAGAGCGCCGAGCAGGCCGCGGCGCGCCAGCTGTTAGATGAGCTGCGGTCACGGGCAATACCCTCACCCCCTGACCCCCTCTCCCTACCCGTGGGAGAGGGGGAGGCTTCCTCCTTATAAAGGCCTGCGCCACTACTGACCAATCGGTGTGATCGACGTAGATAGGATGCGGCAGGATACAACACGGAGGGCGGCTCCCCTCTCCCGTGCACGGGAGAGCCGGTTGGGCTGTCGGAGCGGAGCGGAGAGAGACCAATCCGCATGGGGTGGGGGTGAGGGTAGCCCTTACGGCTGGAAGGGCAAATCCTCCGCCACGCCCGTCGGCATGTTCTCGACATTGAGCACGGAGTCGATGAGACCGTACGCCACGGCTTCGTCGGAGGTCATGAAATAGTCGCGCTGCGTGTCGCTCTCTACCTTTTCGTAGGACTGGTTGCAGTGCTTGGCCAGGATGCTGTTGGTGCGGCGCACCATGCGCAAGATCCAGCGCGAGCGCACCTCCAGGTCGGGCGTCGCGCCCGAGAAGCCGGCTGAACCCTGGTGGATCATGATATCGGTGTTAGGGAGGGCGTAGCGTTTACCCTGGGCGCCGCCGGCGAGCAGGATGGAGGCCATGCTGGCGACAAAGCCGACGCCGATGGTGCTGATCTGTGGCTTGATGTGCTGCATCGTGTCGTAGATAGTCAGCCCGGCCATCACGTCGCCGCCGGGGCTATTGATGTACATCATGATGTCTCGCTCAGGGTCTTCGCTCTGTAGAAAGAGCAACTGCGCCGTGACGAGGGCGGCGACCTCGGTGACGATGGGGGTGTTCAGGAAAATGATGCGCTCGTTGAGCAGGCGCGAGAAGATGTCGTAGCTGCGCTCGCCGCGCGGGGTGCTCTCGACAACCGTCGGGACGTAGACCATGGTAATGCTCCTGGTAGGTGATCGGTTATGTAGGCCGGTAGCCTCATCTCCCTCTATGGTATCCGAATTTCCCTCTATGGTCTCCCACCATCGTGCCGCCCCTGTGTGCACATAACGTTGACAAGCCAGAACAAACGTACTATTATAGCTGAAAAGGGATGGAGAGCGAGGAAGACGCGTGAGAAAAGGCGATGGCGCGCGGCCAGGTCAGATGACCCTGTTCGAGGAGCCAGCGGTGGAGGGGCGAGACTCCTCCGTCGCGGTTGTCCCGGACGACACAGGGTCGGCGCTGGGCCGCGCGGATGAGACGAGGGTGGCGGCGGCCCTTGTAGACGAGACGCGCACCGTGGCGCCCGTGGAGGGGCATGCGCGGAGGCAGCGCGTGGTCATGCCACGGCAGCAAGCAACGCCGCGCGTCCCGCCATCGCCGCATGTCACGCTTGATCAAGCCATTCCTGACTACATCACTTACCTGGCCGCGCTGGGCCGCTCGCAGCACACCATCAAGAGCTTTGAGTTGGACCTGAAACTGTTGCGCGGGCAGCTTGGCGACCGCGCCGTCGGCGCCATCGACACGGGTCAGCTGCGTCAGTTCATCGCTTGGGTGCGCGTCGCGCGCGCGAACTCGCCCAACTCGCTGCGTCGCAAGGTGGCTACGCTCAAAAACTTCTTCAGCTACCTGCGCGACGAAGGCTACCTCGCGACGAGTCCCGCCGACCCCGTGCCCTACCCCGAGGCGTATGTGGCGCTGCCGGAGTTCATGGAAGAAGACGACGCGCTGCGCCTCGTCGACGTGGCCGAAGACAATGCCTTCTGGCGCGCACTCGTCGTGCTGATGCTCGATACGGGACTCAAACGCGACGAAGTGTTGGCGCTGCGCGTGGCCGACATCCACCTCGACGACGCTAACGCAAGCGGCAGCTATCTCGTCGTGCGGGAGACCGACGCGGCCAAGCGTCTGCGCACGCGCAAGCTGCCGGTCTCGGAGCGGCTGCGCGACGCCCTGCGCGCCTACTATAAGGCCCCCCATCACGTTCAGGACCCGTCGGTCCCACGGGAGCCGCGCGCGGGCGACAGCCGCGTCTTCGACATCAGCGTGCGCGGGATCAATTTCATCGTGGAAGAGTGCGGCAAACGCGCCGGCATCGTCACCAGCAAGCCGCGTCTCACTCCGCAGGTACTGCGCGAGACGTTCGCCGTGGCCCAGATGCGCGCGCGCGTACAGGAGGAGCGGCGTTGCCAGGCGCGCGGCTGGAACGGTGAGCAGATGCAGCTCCTGACCCTGCGCCATGACGCCGAGCTGCTCGACCTGCTCGGCCTCAAAGAAGACCCCGACACCGCGCGTAAGTACCGCCAACTCGTCAAGGTGTAAGACGCGCATAGAGAGGGGCGGCGTATACTGATAGCAGAGTTATGGATAGGGTGCCGTCCCTGTGCGAAGGCAAAGGCGCCTGCGGCAACGAGGAGACATCATGATTACTGATAAGCAGGCGACGGGGGCGATGGAGCCTACCGCGACGCAAGCGGAGACGATGGCGCGACCCGCATCACGGCATGAGCGGCCGGCGCGCGTCACGACGATATCGGGCGACGAGATCGCGCCCCTCTATACGCCCGCCGACACCGCGCAACTCGACTACCAGCGCGATCTGGGCGAGCCGGGTCAATTCCCCTACACACGTGGCATCCACCCAACCATGTACCGCGGCAGGCTGTGGACGATGCGCCAGTTCGCCGGCTTCGGTACCGCGCGCGAGACCAACGCGCGCTTCAAATACTTGCTCGGTCAGGGCCAGACGGGGCTCTCCACCGCCTTTGACCTACCGACCCTGATGGGACTCGACTCGGACGACCCTATGTCGCTCGGTGAGGTGGGGCACTGCGGCGTCGCCATTGACTCGCTCGACGACATGGAGACGCTCTTCGCCGGCATCCCGCTCGATGAGGTCACCACCTCGATGACGATCTCCTCGCCGGCGATCATCATGCTGGCGATGTACGTGGCCATGGCCGAGCGGCGCGGCATCCCGCCCGAAGCGCTCGGCGGCACGCTACAGACCGACATCATCAAAGAATTCATCGCCGAGAACGAGTACATTTTCCCGCCCCGCCCCTCGATGCGCCTGGTGACCGACATCATCACGTACACCACACGCCATATGCCGCGCTGGAATCCCATCTCAGTGTCGGGTTACCACATCCGCGAGGCTGGCTCGACCGCGGCGCAGGAACTGGCCTTCACGCTGGCCGACGGCATGGCCTACGTGCGGCACGCCATCGACGCCGGGCTTGACGTCGACGAGTTCGCGCCGCGCATCAGTTTTTTCTTCAACAGCCATATCGATTTCTTCGAGGAGATCGCCAAGTTCCGTGCCGCCCGGCGCATCTGGGCGCATGTGATGCGCGATACCTTCGGCGCCAAAAACCCACGCTCGTGGCTGTTGCGCTTCCATACGCAAACGGCGGGCTGCTCGCTCACCGCGCAGCAACCGGAGAACAACATCACGCGCACGGCCATGGAGGCCCTTGCCGCCGTGCTGGGCGGCACGCAGAGCCTGCACACCAACTCGATGGACGAGGCGCTGGCCCTGCCGACGGAGAAGGCGGCTGGTATCGCGCTGCGCACGCAGCAGGTCATCGCCTATGAGACGGGCGTGACCAACACGGTCGACCCGCTGGCCGGCTCCTACTTCGTGGAGGCGCTGACCACGAAGATGGAGCAGGACGTTTACCGCTACTTCGAGCGGATCGAGGAGCAGGGCGGCGTGCTGGCCTGCATCGACAACGGCTTCTTCGTGCGCGAAATCCACGACGCGGCGCGCGAGTACCAGCGGCGCATCGAGCAGGGCGAGTTCATCCAGGTCGGCGTCAACGCGTTTGTCGATCCCGACGAGCAGCAGATCCAACTCCTGGACATCGACCCGGCCTTCGAGTGTGAACAGGTGGAGCGTGTGCGGGCGTTGCGCGCGCGGCGCGACGCCACGGCTCATGTCAATTCGCTACAAAAGTTGGAGAACGCGGCCTCCGGCACGGACAACCTGATGTACCCCATCATCGACGCGCTCAAAGCCGACGCCACTGAGGGCGAGATCGTGCAGGTGCTCTCGAAGGTATTCGGACGCTACGAGGAGCCGCCGTTCTTCGGCTAGCTGTCGGCTATCACCTTTCGGAGGATTAGTGCCGCGCAAGATTCGTGAGTTGAGAACAGATCTACGACGAGCTGGGTTCACGTCGGAAACGCGCAGGGGTAAAGGAAGCCATACATACTGGGAGCACCCTCTCCTGCCGGCGGATCGAGTGACAATTTCCGGACACGATGGAACTGATGCTCAACCATATCAGGAAAAGAGCGTACGCGAGGCGTTGGACAAGCTACGCGAGGCGCAAGGAGAATAGATATGACGGTTCATGAAGGGCAAAAGCTGAAGTATTCGATGGTCATCGAGTGGTCCGATGAGGACAACGCATACATTGTGACCGTCCCTGAGTTGCCGGGCTGCCGGACACATGGATTCACGTACGAGGAGGCTGTAGAACAGGGGCAGGAAGTGATCGAGGGCTGGATTGACGTCGCCAAGTCAAAGGGCTGGCCTGTCCCCTCCCCCCGGACGTTCGTCTATTGGTCCAACCTGAGCGAGAGACCTATCGGAGGCGCACATGACGCAGATAAGCGCCCCGCCTAGCCGCATCCTGGTGGCGAAGCCGGGGCTTGACGGGCACGACCGGGGCGCCAAGGTGATCGCGCGCGCCCTGCGCGACGCGGGCTTCGAGGTGATCTACACCGGCCTGCGCCAGACGCCCGAGCAGATCGCCAACGCCGCCGTGCAGGAGGACGTGGCCGTCGTGGCCCTCTCCATCCTCTCCGGCGCGCACATGACGCTGATCCCGCGCGTGATCGAGCTGCTGCGCGAGCAGGACGCTGCCGACATCATGGTGCTGGCCGGTGGCACCATCCCCGACGCCGATATCCCCAAGCTCAAGGATGCCGGCGTGGCAGCGGTCTTCACGCCGGGTACCGACACCCGTGACGTAGTGGCGTATATCAACGAGAGGCTGTCAGCCGTCAGCTGACAGCTATCAGCTATCAGCTATCACGAAGGGCAACCGCGTAGGTATGAACGAAAACTGGAGACGCTGTCCGTGCGCCGAGATGATTGGGCCAGCCAAAAGCTGACGGCTGATAACTGATGGCTGATAGCTTAAGTAACGCCGCCGTCGCCGCCATTCTCAACAACATCCAACTGTTGCTGGAGATGAAGGGCGAGAACGTCTACCGTGTCAGGGCCTATCAGCGCGCGGTGGAGACCGTGTCGTGGTTGCCGGAGGAACTGTCGGAGCTGCGCAAACATAGCGCGATCGCGGGACTGCCGGGCATCGGCGCGGGGCTGGCCGAGACGATCGAGGAGGCGCTCGACGGGCGGCCTATACCAATCCTGGAGGAGTTGCACCGCGACTTCCCGCCGGGTGTGCTGACCCTGTTTGGCGTCAACGGCGTGGGACCCAAGCTGGCCGCCCGCGTCTACCAGGACCTTGGCGTGCAGTCGATCGACGCGTTGGCGGAGGCGGCGCGCGACGGGCGCCTGGCCAAGCTGCCACGCGTGGGAGCCAAGACGGCCGCGAACATCCTACGCAACATCGAGGCGATGCAAAGCCGCGGTGGCCGCCTGCCTATTGGCGCGGCCATCCCCATCGTCGCCGCTGTGACCGGCGCCCTCAATCAGTCGCCACATATGCGCAACCTGACCCCGGCCGGCTCATTCCGCCGCTTCCAGGAAACGGTTGGCGACCTCGACCTCATCGGCACGTCTGAGCGGCCCGAGGAGGTCATGGCGCTATTGGTGGGCCTGCCCATCGTGCGCGAGGTCATCGCGCATGGCCCGACCAAGACCAGCGTGATCGTCGAGCCCGGCATCCAGCTTGACCTGCGCCTGGTGTCCGACCGCGACTACGGCTCGCTGCTGCAGCACTTCACGGGCAACCAGCAGCACAACATCGTGCTGCGTAGCTACGCCGAGGCGCGCGGCCAGAAGGTGCGTGAGTACGGCATCCTCGACACCAAGACCGGCGAGGAACACCACTTCGCGCGCGAGGAGGATGTCTACGCTCACCTGGGACTGCAATACATTCCACCGGAGATCCGGGGCGGCCAGGACGAGGTCGAGTTGGCCGCGCGGGGCAAGATCCCGCGCTTGGTCGAGTTGGGAGATATACGCGGCGACCTGCATGTACACACGGACGCCAGCGACGGGCATAATACGCTGGAGGAGATGGTGGCGGCGGCGCGCGCGCGTGGCTACGCCTACGTGGCTATCGCGGACCACTCGGCGGGGCGTGGTGTCGCCAACGGCCTCTCGGTCGAGCGCTTGCGCGCGCAAATCGCCGCGATCCGCGCCCTCGACGCGCGGCTCGACGGCTTCCGCGTGCTCGCCGCCTCCGAGGTGGACATACGCGCCGACGGCACGCTCGACTACCCCGACGACGTGCTGGCCGATCTCGACGTCGTGGTGGCCTCGATCCACTCAGCGATGAGCCAGGACGCGGACACGACGACGCGGCGGCTGATTCGGGCCATCGAGAACCCGCACGTCGACGTCATTGGGCACCTGACCGCGCGCCTGGTGGGGCAGCGTGAGCCGATTCAGTTTGACCGCGCGGCCGTCTTCGCCGCGGCGGCGCGCACGCGTACGGCGCTTGAGGTCAACGCCGCGCCCTCGCGGCTCGACCTCAAGGACACCGACGTGCGGCTAGCCCGCGCGGCCGGTTGCCTGCTGACGATCGACACCGACGCCCATGCCACCGACAACCTCGACCTGATGATCTACGGCGTCCAGACGGCGCGCCGCGGCTGGGCCGAGGCCGCCGATGTGCTGAACACGCGCCCGCTGGATGAGTTGCTGGCCTGGCTCCAGCGATCGTCGTAGATTCTAGAAAGCAAAAGAGGCCGTCGCGGGGGCACAGCCCAAAACCCCCGCGACGGCCTCGTACTATCTATATCGGCAGCAGTGTAGCAGTTCTTTAGGCCGGCCTGCATTCTGGCAGCCCAACCGGGCGGTCGCGGGCGGGTAGCCTGGTGTTCGTCGGCGTTCTCCGTCCATTAAACGTTGCTGTGGCGAACACGGGCGTATAGCGATACGCCCCTACCCTCGTTATGGCGTTGGGGCACTTTTAATCGGATAGGGCTGCGCGCAGCCACCGCGCCAGTTCGTCAGCCGGCAGCGCGTGGCTAACATAGAAGCCCTGCGCGCCGTCGCAGTTCAACGCCTCCAGGGCCTGCCACGTCCGCTCATCCTCCACCCCTTCGGCCACGAAGCGCAGGCCCAGCGAGTGTCCCAGGCCGATGGTCGAGGCTACGATTGTCGCGTCATCGCTATCCGTCGTCATGTTGGTGACGAAAGACCGGTCGATCTTGATCTCATCGACGGGCAGGCGCTTGAGGTGTGTGAGCGACGAGTAGCCCGTGCCAAAGTCGTCGATGGCGACGCGGACGCCTAACTGGGAGAGGCGCGTCAGAACCTCCACGGCGGTCGGTGGGTCCGCCATTACCATGCTCTCTGTCAACTCGACGCGTAGCTTATCCGCCGATACACCGTGGACTTGGAGTAGTCCCGCGATGGTCTCGGGCAATTCGGGATCGCGCAGCGTGCGCGCCGAGAGATTGACGGCGACGCCGAGGTCGAGCCCATCGTCGCGCCACGCGCGTACCTGGCGCACCGCCGTGTCCAGCACCCAGCGCGTCAGCGGTACGATGAGGCCGGTCTGCTCGGCCAGGGGGATGAATTGCTCGGGGGGCAACAGGCCCAGTTCGGGGTGCTGCCAGCGCGCCAGGGCCTCGACCATGCGGACGCGCCTGCCGGTCACGTCGATCATGGGCTGGTAATGCAGCCGCAGTTCATCGCGCGCGATGGCGCGGTGCAGGGCGCCGATGAGCGTGAGCCGGCGGGGGGTATGCCGGTCGTGATCGGGGTTGTAGACGGCATAGCCCCCGCCGCCGCGCTTGACGGCGTACATGGCGACATCGGCGTGGCGCAGGAGCGCGGCCGCGTTCTCGCCGTGGTCGGGGTAGAGGGCGATCCCGACGCTGCCGCCCACTATGACGACCTGCTCATGGAGCGTGACCGGCTCAACGAGGGTGGACAGGAGCTTGCGCGCGGCCTCCGTAGCGCTCACCGCGTCCGCGCCGGGCAGCAGCATGGCGAACTCATCGCCGCCCAGGCGGGCCACGGTGTCGGAGGCGCGCAGCGCGCCCTGCACGCGCCGGCCGACCTCGCACAGCAGGTCGTCGCCCGCGTCATGCCCCAGGGTATCGTTGACCTCCTTGAAGCGGTCCAGGTCCATCAGAAAGAGGGCCAGCGACGCGCGTTCGCGGGCCGCGACCGCGAGGGCGTGGGCCAGGCGGTCATTGAGCAGCGCGCGGTTGGGCAGGCCGGTCAGGGCGTCGTGGAGGGCCTGATGTTGGAGTAATTCCTCGCCCGCCCGGCGCGCGGTCACGTCGCGGGCGGTAGCGATGATGCCCAGGATCGCCGGGTCGTGTAGCCGGTTGTTCGTGGTCACCTCGATGGTGCGCCAGGAGCCGTCGGCGTGGCGGACGCGATATTCGGCGTAGCCGACGCCGCCCTCGGCCACGCGCCGCGCGATGTCCTCACGCACACGGGCGATGTCGTCGGGGTGGACCAGGGCGAGGGCCTCCGCGCCCTCTAGCATCTCTGGGGGGTAGCCGAGGATGCGTGCGTACGAGGGGCTGGCGTAGCGGATGATCCCGCCCTCGTCCACGACGGCGACGAGATCGGTCGCGTGCTCGGCGAGCGCGCGGTGGCGCTCCTCGCTGGCGCGCAGGGCCTCCTCGGCCTGTTTGCGGTCTGTGATGTCGCGGCAGTTGAGGACGATGCCGCGCACGGCCGGGTCGTGTAGGCGGTTGTTGGCGATCGTCTCGGTCATACGCCAGGAGCCGTCCTTGTGGCGCACGCGGAACTCGATGCGGCGCACGCTGCCGGGCTCACGCAGGTGCGTGGCGAAGGTCGTCCGCGCCTGGGCCAGGTCGTCGGGATCGACGAACGTGGTGGCGGGCCGCCCCTCCAACTCGTCAGGCGCGTAGCCCAGCACGTTGTGCGTCGAGGGGCTGGCGTAGCGGACGATGTTCGCGGCGTCGAGCACGGCGATCATATCGGAGGCGTGCTCGGTCAGCGCGCGGAAGCGCTCCTCGCCAATAGGCAGTGCTAGGGTCTGTGAAAAGTCCTGGGAGCGCGGGCGTCTCGCCCGTCCCGGTGTGCGCGCCGGAATGAGCGCGTGACGGGGCGGCAACGCGCTGGCCCTACGGGGATGGCCGACCCACACCTGCGGACGCCGGGGACGGGCGAAACGCCCGCGCTCCCAGTGGCGCCGCCGACTTTTCACAGACCCTATAGGCAGTGCTTCCTCCGGCGTCGAATCGTGCATGTCCAGAGCTTCATCCTACTACTATCTTTTGCCATCTTGCTCAGGTTACCAGGTGGCGCGATTCAGGTATCGAAGCGCACTAATTTACTCCTTCTGGCATTTGTTATCCCTCCTCGTCTACCTCGTGCAGATCCTGTAGGTCATCCCCGACCCGGAAAATGGTTGTGCTCTGTCGATCCGTCTTGCCGCCAGACTCTTTCCTCTCTCAGCGCGCCATTCTCGGCGTACGATAGATCCCAAGTCACTTCTAGGGTTCCATTATGGTCGTACTGTTCCCCCCTAATTCGTGCTATACGTAGCCGCGCGCGTTCAGCATCGGAATCTATGATGGCATGCGTCTTCTCATACCATTCCCCCTTCGGGTAGACCTGTCGAAGTATAGATTCCCCCTCGAAATCAAATGCCTCTAGTTGTACAGCCCTTTTAGGCATTACCATACTCCTTGCTTCCAACATATCGGGGAGTGATAAACTGACCCCTGCTTCGTTTAAAGATGGCTCGCACCGTCATTTCCTCCATCCGAATGGCTGACCAGTCGTCGGATCAATATCCAACGGATATTTATTGTATACCTGGGTGAGTGCGCGCCACTTGTCAGTGAGGCTAACATTGGTATAGGTGGAAGTGCCTCGCCAGCGTGGGAAAGTCCGATCAAGTTCGCTATGGATCAGGTCATGGTACCAATCGGGCAGTGCAACAAGGGGTTGACGCTCGGCGCCTCCAAGATATTTAGGGAAGGGGTGATGCCATTCATACTTGACTACTTGCGGTAGTCCGGGCAAAGTGAGTTGGCGCGGGAAGTTGTTATCGTTAGGGCAGTTGCTGTTGTGCACGAGCACCTGGGCCGTGCCGACAAAGAAGGTGTGGTCGCGGGCGACGGTGAGCGTCCACACGTCCGCTTGTCCCACGCCGGTTCGCACCCGCACTACAGTCACCAGTCGCCCATCGGCTGCGCGCAGTTGGTCGCTAGGCTGTAGGTGCTCGGCCCACAGCCACGCTCCACCCCGCGCGATGCGCGCGCCCGCGTCCACCCAGAAGGAGTGCGTCAGCGTCGTGGTGATCGTGCCGCCATCGGAGAGGTCCACCGCTAGCAAGGGCGACGCCGGGTCGTGGAGCACGCGCTGCACCGGCTCGGCCTCTGCCTTGTGCGTCGTGGGGTCCTCGGACAGTACCTTATCGCCGACGCGTAGGGTCTGGATCGCCTGCTGCCCATGAGGCGTCGCCACCAGCGTCCCCGCCGCGAAGCAGCCCTCGCACAACACCGGGTCGCCCCGGCTCGTCGTCGCCGCCACGTCCGCCTCGCCGTCCGCGACTTTGGGAACAACAGCTCCGGCCACGTCGCCCGCCCGCCCCGCAGCAGCCAGGTAGCGCAGCTTGTCGAGACCTTTGGCGGTGACGACGGACGAGAGCACGTCGAACTCACCCCGCCCCACGACGTAGCCGTAGTCGCCGCGCTGCCAGGCCGCCACGTAGGGCTGGCTGACGCCCTGCCACACCGTCCGCGCGGCGCCGCCGGGGTCCTGGTTGATCACGCACAACGTTTCGCCTGTCTGCGCCCATTGTTGATCGAAGCTGGAGCGGTCGAACACGTAGTCGCCACTGCTGCGCCAGGCGAAGGAGGCGGTCCCGGCCAGGCCAGTCGCGGTGTCGTGCGCGCCGCTGCCGACGCCGTTGGCGACGCCGCACAGGGTGTCGCCCCAAGCCGAGAAGAAACGCTGCGCGCTCCAGTTGGCGCCGCTGACCCCGCCGCACGTCAACGCGCCGGTCGGGTCGACCATGTTGAGCGGGTTGTCACCCGTGTAGGCGTAGGGCTGGCCGGTCTGGTCCACGAGCGGATCGACGCTCACGAATTGCTGGGTGGCCGGGTCGTAGTAGCGCGCTTGCAAGTACTGGAAGCCCGTTTCGGCGTCGGTGTATTCTCCGGCGTAGCCGAATGGCGTGGTCGCGCTGCCCGTCCGCACGGTCGGGTTGCCGTAGGCGTCATAGCTATAGGTGGCGACGGTGTGGCCCGCGCCGTCAAGCAGCGCGCGCGTCGAGCCCAGTTGGTCATGCAGGTAATACTGCACGCTGCCGTCGGGGTTGACCTGCTCGAGGGGTAGGCCGTCGGGTCCGGCGATGTAGCGCGTGGCGCCGTCTTGCAGCAGCGCGGGCAGGCCCTCGGCGGTGTCCCACGTCTCGGCGGTGGCCGTCGTGCCCTGCGTCGTGGTGACGGTCTTGCGCTGGCGCAGGCCGTCGCCGTCGTAGCTGTAGCTCGCCTGGGTGATCCCGGTGGTCGCGGTGATCAAGCGATCGGCCTGGTCGTAGCCGAAGGTCCGCGATGCGCCGCCCACGCTGTCCGTTTGCACGGTCCGGTCGCCATTCTTGTTGTAGGTGTAGGCCACGTTCTTGGTCGGCGTCGTGCCTGAGAGAGTGAGTGTGCCGGTGAGCTCGTGGGCGGTGTCGTAGGTGAGCGTGCTGGTGTAGGGCCCCGATGGGTCGAGGCGCTGGGTGACCTCGCGCACAGAGTCGTTGGCCCAGGCCACGGTATTGGTGACGCCGCTGCTGCCCTGGCTATCGGCGGTCAGCCCCGCCAGTTTGTCGTATCTGTAGCGGTGTGCTTTGCCATCGAAGGGGTCGGTCGCCGCCGTGATCTCGCCCGACTTGTCGCGTGTATAGGCGAAGCTCCAGGTAGTGATGGGCGTGGTGTCGGTGATACCGGCGAGGCGGTCGGCGGCATCGTAGCTCATCGCGATGCTGGTGGTGGTCGAGGTGGGCAGCGTCTGGGTGATGAGGTTGTCGGCGGCGTCGTAGCCGAAGCGCGCGGTGTGGCCCAGCCAGTCGCGTACGCTGCTCAGGCGGTCAAGGGTGTCGTACGCGCGCGTGACCTGGGAGCCGTCGGGGTAGGTGATGGTGGTGGTGTTGCCCACGGCGTCGTAACCGTAGCCGACGCCGTTACCCGCGCCGTTCGTCGTGGTGATCACGCGGTCGAGCGCGTCGTAGCCGTAGGTGGTCGCGCCCGTGCCGTCCGTCATGCGCGCTCGTTGGCCGGTGGCGGTGTAGGTGTAGCGCACGTTCGGCGTCGCGCCGCCGCTGTAGGTGATGGCGCTCGTGCGGTCCAACGCGTCGTAGCCATAGGTCGTGACGCGGCCCAGCGCGTCAGTCAGTGAGGTGCGGTTGCCGGCGAGGTCATAGCTGGCGTAGGTGGAGCGGCCGAGCGGGTCGGTCGTGGTGATGACGCGGTTGAGGCTATCGTAGCCGTAGACGGTCTGCTTGCCCAGGGCGTCGGTCGCAGTGATGGGGGTGCCCGCCGCGTCGTAGGCGGTCGTGAGCACGGAGCCATCGGCCTGCCCTACGGCGACCTGCTGGTTGGCGACGTCGTAGGTGTAGACGGTGGTGCGCCCCAGCGGGTCGGCCATCAGGGTGCGGTTGCCGGCGAGGTCGTAGCCGTACATCGTCGTGCCTGTGAGCGAGTCGGTCACGGTGACCGGACGGTCGAGCCGGTCGTAGCCGTAGGTGGTGCTGTCCCCGAGGCCATTAGTGCGCGTGACCACGTTGCCGGCGAGATCGTAGCCGACGGTGGTGGTGGTGCCGTCGGTGCGCGTGAGGGCGGTCTGCTCGTCGCCGGCGTCGTAGGCGTAGCGCGTGGCGTGCCCGTTGGCGTCCGTGACGGAGGTGCGGTTGCCGACCAGATCGTAGCCGTAGACCGTTGTATTGGACAGGGCGTCGGTGGTGGTGATGAGCCGGTCGAGCGCGTCGTACTGGTAGCTAGTGGGTCACGCTACAAATAGCGCAGGGAAAAGAGGAGTGTGAGATGCTGTGGGGGCAGGAGGAATGAGGGGCGATGGGACGACGACCACAGCAGCCGCTCCGTCCGTTGAGTGGCGAGGAA
>JAABUL010003721.1_pt1 | contig 21954 bp, 21 predicted proteins | sample 5559151 | NCBI WGS metagenome assembly JAABUL01 (sample SAMN10711876, study PRJNA513368) | rock metagenome | isolation source: Antarctica rocks | place: Antarctica: Victoria Land, Pudding Butte sud | reverse complement strand
CTAAAAACGAAATTCTTTCTCAGACATACTACAATGTGGCAAGCTCAACTAACCAATGAAACCACCATTTGAATTGGCGTAATCAAGCCTTGGTAGGGTAGGGTTGGCTTCAACAACGGTTAATGATTAAGTGTTAAAAACCGTACTCTAAAATTCCCACAAATCCTATATCCCCCACGTCGACGTCCCTTCCGCCAATCAAGCCATATAAAGTTCACCCCTCAACCGGCACAAACACAGTCAAAAAGAATTCAGATCGAAGTGAAAGAATTTCTAACTGGAAAATCGTCAAGTGAGTGTCTTCGCTCTAGAAAACGAAGTTATGCGGTTAGGGTTGGGTTTGAGGATTATACAGCATTGAGACAGTGAGAGATGAAAAAAGGCAATACATGGGACTGAACGATTTGCAACTAGCCCGAAAGAAGGAGACTAAAGAAAGTAAAGACCATGCAATAAATGACTTGAACGAGAAAAAAAAAAGAAATATCGTATCAAGACACATGACGTTTGACAATTCACACATCTCAAGCCTTCGTTATCGTCTTCGAAAGACGTAGCTCTGAAAGTTTTGATTTAATTTAGGATGGAAATAATCCTTTCGTTTTATCATATTATAAAAATTCTTCAAGTTAAGCTTTTAATAGAGAAAATTCCATCATGCAGATTCCACCCCTTCCCACCCCACCAGAAAACACTCCCCCACATTCCCCCCCTTCTTTCCCACTCACCCCCTCTCTCATCCTATCCTATTCACCACCACCCAACCACCCAACCACCCAACCCCCCCCCCCCTCTTCCCTTCCCTTCCCCATTTGCCTCCCCCTTTACTTTCACACAACCCTCCCCATTCCCATTCCCATTCCAACCGCCCCCCCCCCCAAAACCCCTCACATCAAAGAAAGCCTCGCCCAGCTATTTAAATATATATATCCTGCGTTTTCTGGCTGGTGGAGCGGACGGGGGAAGGGGGAAGGGGAAGGGGGAAGGGGAAGGGGAGGGGGAAGGGGGAAGGGGGGGTATTGCTTTGTGCGATGTGGAGGGTTTTTTGGTTTGGAGAGGGTTGGGAGTGGTGCGAGTGGTTGGGAAAGGTGTTGGAGGGGGGTAAGGGGGTTTGTAAGGGACTTTGAAGAGGGGTTTTGTTCGCTACTTTGGGGAAAAGAGATTTTGGCTTTGGAGTAGAGTGCAAGGCAGACACATTTTTTTGGGGGGGCTCGGTGTGTAGTATTGTTTTTCCTTTGGTCGGGAACGAAGTCGTAGAGCTACTGTATGGCAGACGGGATAAATCTTTTCTCGAAATTCTTCTTTTGTACAAATCTCATTCCAACCCATCTTCACAACATGCCCTTCTCAACCCCAGACCTTTCACCGTTCAGCCCACCCTACCCGCTAGCACCAACACAATACCAATACCCCGTCCAAAACTGCTTGTCGCACCCACTGCCCCCACTGCCCAAGGCCACATTCCACGTATAGAGCTGGTCCGCCGAGACGCCGTTGTCCTGCGCGAATTTCGAGCAGTAGTCGCCACGCTTCGCTTGCGCGTACTTGGTGCAGTGGGGTGAGAGACCGGGCTGGGTTGGTGAGGGCGCTGCTGATGCCGAGGTTGTTGGGGTGGGAACGGTGCTACTAGGAGGGAGTTTTGCGGATGATGGATGGGCGGAGGTGGTGGTGTTGGTGGATGTGCCGGTGGAGTTGGTTGCGGGGGTGGTGCTGCCGTCGCCGCCTCCGCGGGCTTGCGCGCTTGCGTTTGCGGAGCCGGGGGGTGGGGGCGGAGGGATGTAGGAGCCTCCAGGGGCACTGTTGTAATGTGTGAGTGCGATTGGGGAGTGGGGGGGACGTCTTTGGTAGGGGAAGATAGCATACCTGGCACAGACATAGTCGCCCTCTTTCAGGCTGTCGCAAAGGCCGTTGATGTGTGGGTTCCAGGTCAGGAATTGGACGGTGGAGACGGTCTGGTTTGCTGTTGATATCGAGCTCGCCAGGGAGTCGCTATGTAGGTTTGCTGTTAGCTCTAGGGTAACGGAAAGGTAGGGATAGAGCAGCAGCTTACCATGTTGCGCCGGAGGGAACTTGTTTGAGACAGCATGCTGCGGGTACGCATATTGGGTATGTCAAAGTACAGGCGTCGTTTCCGATTGTTGCTTGCAGGTCGCCCGTAGTGACGCTATAGCGTTGCGAAATCTCATTGCAGCCTTTCTGGCTGATGATAGATTGGATCGTCTGTCCTGAACATGTGCCGTTAGCGGCGATTGTGCCGTTGGTGGCAATGGTTCCGTTAGAGACAGAGGTTCCGTTGGTTATCATGGGCGCATTCTCGTAGTTAGGAGGAGCTCGAATAACGAGGTCAGGCATTGGTACGTTGCATACGTCCGTGATGTCTTGGTATTGCGTCACTAGATAGTCCGAATAGTCCTGGTCAGGGAGATAGGGAGAGGCTAGACGCAGGTGAAACATCTTTAGAAAGCAATCGCTACAGAGCTGTTATGGATTAGCAAACGTGTTGCTGAATGCCTTTTCTCTTAAGCAGCTCTCACCATGGTGTTGTCATACAGGTTTGCAATGCGGTTGTATTCAGGGTTGACATTGTTCGGATCGATGCATGAAGGATCCGTAGAATTGCTGTCGCAGTTGACTTGGATGACGTCGGAACCAATCCAGTCTTGCGACTCGAGCAGGCACCATGAAGTAGAACTAGATGTCGAGGAATTCCAGCTCAAAGGAGTGGTACTTGAAGAATTCGAACTTGAACCAAACATGTGTCAACTTCGAAAAGATTGCAACGTGAAGAGAGACGCATGCAATTACTTACTCGGGCTGCAAGCATGCAATGTTCAGGCCCTCGGAGTATCTGCCAGCAACAGAGTCCACAGGCACCATCTTGTTGAACACCGCCATGTTCTCGTTGGTGCACCGCTGCTGGACATGGATATTCCACTCCTGTGCGGATTGCGTGCAATCGGAAGTACACAGGGTCGTGACGTTGCTCTCGGACCACCAATAATTGTCCACTGAATTTGCCCATTGAAACAAATCCTGGTCGCAACTCACCGTGGTGTTACTACTTACGTGTTAGCTCTGTCAAGAAAGATAGGGGCCCGAACGATGGTACATACAGAGCAGTCAGGCAGTCGGAGCTGATACCAAAAGCTTTGGCGAGGCGATCCGGGTCCACTGTAGGGTAGAGGTGGAATGCAGCCACCTGCGACCCAAGCAGGAAAGCAGCGTAAACAGAGCGGGCAGACATCTTAGTGTAAGAACAACAAAGTCGAGTGCACCGATTCCAGCAGGCTAGGTACGTTATAAATCGAATTGATGGCTACTGTGGATAATCCAATGCGGTCCGCACAGCAGACAAGCAAATAATGAGAAAGATGAGATTCCAAACGTGCAATGTGAAAGAGTGTTTGATTTATATAAAGCTGTAATGCAAAGGAGCGTACAGAAGGTAAAAGCTGCAATGTCGGCCAACTGGTCGATAGACCAGGAGGTGGGAAGAAGGACATATAGAATCAAAACCATCCTCACACAGCCAACCCAGTTGACCAGGCAGGCATCGTTGCAACGTCAGCCCTCCTCCTCAATACCAAAACGGCTGAGGAATTGCTATTCTCGAAACGAATCCTTCAACATGGTGGATCTGGTCCATGGGGCTGAGTTTCGAGTCAGACGCCCTGAAGGTATATCGAGTGTCCCCCTAGAGGAGATTATGCAGTACCATGTTGGGCGTATCAGCGTGTGGCAACTGACGCAGAAACGCAACGGTATCTTAAAGTACCTGAGGATAGGCGCCGTGACTATTTTTGAGCCTCCTTCTTCTACAGTACCTTATCTAGCATGATACATAGCCCTAGAAGAGCACTTACGCCTTTTCCGGCAAGCAACGCCCAAGTCCGGTCAGCTCTAAGATTCGAAGGAGACTTCCCTCTCACTGCGCATGATGGCTGCATATTTCTGCATATTTACAGTCATCCGGATCAACCTGGAAGCAGTAACTGATAGTACCTTAAGAATCATCGATTGGAGGTTGCCCCCACCATCCCACCATCCCACACAATCCCACACATCACCCAAGGCTGCATCTACTTTAACACTACTTCCGTAAGCCTCGATACATCATAAAAATTGGGTGACAACTGCCGAAACTGTTTCAAGATGTTTCGTTGTGGTAAACTGCACGTTCTTGAAGATTGCCCATTGCCCATTGCCCAACCAACACAGACCTAGACGGTACCCGTGTCCATTATGCATTTAAGACTCTGCTGATTAGCCATGGACATGTTCAACGTTGATTGTGCCATGTTGACCATGTGGACAGGGCCGACTAAACGATTGAGGGAATCCTGCACAAGACATGGGGAGCTGAATGCAATCCGGGCGCTGACGCCGGGGAAAAGAGACACTCAGGATAGGTACCTACCTACAGTACCTTATCTGACAGCGACTTCAGAACAACGTTGCACAGTTCACACTGTGCCTCTTGCCCGGTCCTTTCATTCAAACTGCCTCAGCCATGGGATGGGTACTATGTACGAGCTGAAATGTCTTGGGCCTCGTGCCACTGCCACGCCCCACTCGAGTCCGTGATGATCCTGATGGCACTTTAATTATATGTACACAATGAGAGTAGGAACGCCACCCTCATTGTCTGCGCCTCCAACGTATCGCGCTCCTTCCCTATATTCCATTCGTCTATTGGCCATGAAGGATTCGGGAATCTCCTCGGATTATTTCCGCATCCTGCATGTTTCAATTGTTACAGAACCCCACCGAAATTTTCCTATGTTCCGACGCAGCCTGGTCCAGATCGATGTTGAATCCTCTAGGAATCTATTCTACAACAATTTCGTCCTCGGCTGTGTTTGATTGAATCTGCTGATACCGCTTGAGGTCTGGGTGTGATGGAACAATTTGAATACAATGCTCGTCAAATACAAGAAGCCCTGGACCCCCCACATTGCCCATTCTGTCTTTCATTCGTCTCTTCATTCGTCGTCTCTTTCATCTACAATCTCTGATTCGTATCCGTCATTACTGCCAATCTTTGAGTATCTATGCTCCTTTGCATCGTCATTGACAACTGACAACGCTGCGCGTTGGCTTTGCCTAGAATCCTCAAACTCTATAGTTTTTCGCACCGCTTCGATTCATTCCAGGGACCACCAGCATGCATCTCACACCATTTGCGACGGTGATATTTTATTTGACGTCCTTTAGCGTTGCTGTTAGAGCAATTCCGACTGACTCTCGTGGACAATCATTAAATCCGCGACTCCAGACATTTCCATTAGCACCTCGGGATTTGCCTATAGGCACCTGTAACGATCAGACACCATGCTCTAACAAGGCTTGTTGTAGCAAGAAAGGGTAGGTTGAACAATCTTTCGCCTCTTTTGTGGGCGACATGACTGACCGGCCATCAGCCTATGTGGATACTCACCAGACTTTTGCGGCGACGGGTGCAAATTCAACTGTGATGCCAAGGCTCAATGTGGACAATATGCCCCCAAGGGACAGGAGAAATGTCCGCTCAACGTCTGTTGCTCTGAATTTGGGTATGTTGCTCAAGCCCTCGACTCTGTTGTAAACCAAACGACTGATGGCCATGTGCAGATACTGTGGATCCACTAAAGAATTTTGTACGTGGAAAGGTTGTGACACCAAATATGGAGGATGCGGCGATGCCCCTCGCCCTTCCTGCGGCGGCGGTAGCAGTGTGAGCAAACGAACAATTGGCTACTATGAATCTTGGGCGAACATACGCAGCTGCCAAAAAGTTTCTCCAGAAGATCTCAACCTGAATGGCTTTACTCATATCAATTTTGCGTTTTCATTCTTCGATCCGTCGACTTTTGAAATATCACCCATGGACGCAAACGGCGGCAGCCTCTATAGTCGTTTTACCGGTCTCAAGAGCAAGCAAAGCGGGCTGCAGACCTGGATCTCAGTCGGTGGCTGGTCCTTTACCGACCCTGGCCCAACCCGCAGCGCTTTCAGCGACATGGCCAGCAACTCCGGCAACCGCCAGAAGTTCATCAATGGATTGGTCAAATTCATGGACACATTTGGCTTCGACGGAGTCGATCTTGACTGGGAATATCCAGGTGCAGATGATCGTGGTGGCAAATCGGAAGATACTGCCAACTACGTGCTCTTGACTCAAGAGCTCAAAGCTGCGTTCGGTTCGAAATATGGCATATCAATGACGCTGCCGACATCATACTGGTATCTTCAGCACTTCGATCTTAAAGGGATCCAGGACCATGTCGATTGGTTCAACCTTATGGCCTATGATCTACACGGCACCTGGGATTCTGTCTCGAAGTTTGTCGGACCCTACATTGCACCTCACGCCAATATCACCGAGATTGATTTGGGACTTGATCTCCTCTGGCGCTCTGGCGTTACCCCTGAAAAGATCGTTATGGGCGAAGGCTGGTACGGTCGAAGCTTTACTCTCAAAGATCCCTCCTGCAGTACCCCCAACGGAGCATGCGAATTTTCAGGGGGCGCAAATGCCGGTCCTTGCTCGAACGCAGCAGGAATTCTGGATAACCAAGAAATTCAAGACATTATCACAAAGAACAACCTCAAGCCAGTCCATGATGAAAAGGCAGCCGTGAAGTGGATCACCTGGGATAACGATCAGTGGGTATCGTTCGACGATGATGACACTTTCAAGCAAAAGCGGGATTTTGCAAATAGTCGATGCCTTGGCGGTCTGATGGTCTGGGCCATGGATCAGATCGATCAGACCGGATCAAACGGATTGGGTCCTGCCCCGGGTATCACGAAATCGCAAAAGGACGATGTAAAGCAAATCTCTGCGGACGAGGCAGCTGGCGTGACCTGCTACAGTACAGGTTGCGGGGATAAATGCAAAAAAGGCACAAATCCTGTATCTCAAATGACTGGGCAGCCCGGCCAGCTATCAACAAGCTCCAGATGCCCAAAGGGCAAGTATCAGGTTTGCTGCCCCTTGACTCCTTTAGTTTCTCAAGGCCAAAGACTCTGCTAACATTGTTAACAGACACTTTGCTGTGATGATGGCACAACCATGGGAAAATGTCATTGGCGCGGATTCAAAGGCGTGGGGCTCCCATGCACTAGTGGGTGCGCTACAGGTGAGACCAAGGTCTCCGAAAACACCAATCACCATGAGAAGAAGTCTGACCAAACTTGCAACGGTGGACTTCAAAGCTATTGTTGTGCTGGTTTCAAACCCGCCCCATCAAAAGCCCAGTTGAAAAAAGATGCTGCAGACGCTGCGAAAGCTGCCGCGGAGGCCGCTGCTGAGAATGCTGCCCTCGACATCGCTGCCAAAGCATTCTGCAGAGTTGCCGTTCCGGCTCTTCTCTTACCGCTCGAGCTTGCTGAGGATCTTATTCCTATATTTGGAGAGATCGCCGACCTCGTCGAAATCGCAGCCACGCCTGCAATCATCGAGGGGTGTGTTAAAGGAGTTGAGAAGGGGGGAAAGGCAGAATTCAAGGTCTTTGGGAAGAAACACACTCTCGACATCAACAAGCCGACCAACACACCCAAAGATCCGAGACCCCCTGCGAAGACCCACGACCCTCCAAAAACGAGTGGTAAGCCGACAAACAAGCCTTCGAAGACTGATCAAGCTTCTAAAACGAAATCTCACTCTTCCACTTCGTCCTCAAGCCCAACTGCAAGTCAAGAGCCACGCAAATGCTATAGTAATAAATGCGGTGCGAAAGCATGTCTCGCGAAGCGTTCTCTCCCGAGTATTGAGCTTTCGGAACGAACCTTCATTGCCAATCAAGAAGATGGTGATGTTGAACAACAGGAGAACAAGAGTTTGCCGCCTTACAGCGAGCTCTCCAAACGAGCCTTCTTCTCCATTGCAAAAAATGGCGACGTCGAAAGATTGGCAAAGAAGAAAACACAAAATGTGGATCTTTCGGATTTTGCGGACCGCAATTCAGAATGGATCCCATTTGATGGCAAGAACCCCAAATCCATTACTGTTGTTGGCCTCGAAGGGTGCACCGTTATTCTTGCCATGTCCGACAAGGGGATGATTGCTTCGCATCTCTTCGAATCTGGCCAGCCTGGCAAAGGGGGCAAGGCAATTTTAACGGATACACTGAATCCTGATCATGCAAAAGCAACAATTGAAGCCGTCGGGGCAAGACTAAGTCTTCATGCAGCAAACCTTGCAGGAGGCCAGCTCCTTGTTATGCTCCCTGTGAACCCAATATCGCCTGGTGAATGGAAGTACGACAGCGAGTCTTCGACAAAGTACACTGCAGCTGGGACGCCGAGAAAAGCAGAGCCGAGGTTGGTATGGTCCAGAACAACGGTAACTGATATTTTGGCCATGGCAAAGACCGCCACAGGTATTGCAGACGCCAAGGAAGTTAGATACATTCCACCCAAAACCCAGGAAGAGTCCGATAGCTGGGTAAATACGGCTCATGGTACTATTGCTGTGCAGTACGACCCTAAGAACAGTGACGGAGGGCAAGGGGTCAAGCAGGCCCGCCAAATTTGGTGCGAGAATCACGCACAGTACAGCGAACCGATAGTGTGGTAATATAAGCTGCTGATAAATAGTGGACGAGATGGTGGTGAGTATAACCGGCGTCGAAGCTGGATATTTCAATTTTCAGAGCGTACTAGCGTGCATATGATTAGATACCTCAAAAGCATATCAAAATTCTCCTAGACCAGTAGGAAAATAGTGGATAACTTGCGTAAGTTTAGAAGACGACTAGCCGAAACATAACCCACATTGAAACAAGTTGACAAGGATGATATCCTACAATCGTAGCGTGACTGATCAGTCGCCGCAAAACAATCGAGTCTGCTATAGCTCAAATGGTGAGCAACCGGCACGTTGTCAGCAAGAGTGGCGGCCGTGGTCCAATAAATCCAAGGATACAACTAAAACCATAGGGCTGGTGGTATCTCATTTAGTGCCTGGCATTCTCTCCTCCAAAATCCTCACTCCCTCCGCAAAACCCCACCGCCTCGCATATTCAAGCGGTGTATCGCCCATCTCGTTCTTCTTCTCCAGATCGGACCCCCTATCTAGGAGGAAAATAACCCTATGCTCCTCACCGGAGCGGATAGCCGCATGCAGCGGTGTTCCGTTCTCATCGCCATTCACTTTATTAATGCGATGCCCAAAAGTGGACAACGCATTAATGTCTATCCCAGCTTCGTCAATTAGGAACGCCATCATTTCCTGCTGGTCATGAGTTTTGGTGGATGAGCTTGCGGCCTGATGTAACGGATTGGCACCGGCAATCTTAGCGCCGTGTGCGAGCAAGAATTTTACTACCGCCACCCCATTGGCGGCAGCGGCGACATCCAAGGACGTTGTGTCCCATCTATCGCTTCGCGCATTGATGTCAGCGCCGTGATCAAGCAGGAACTCTACAAGTGGCTCATTGCCAAGGACGGTCCTGCTTCGGCTATCAGTTTCCTCCGTACTTGTCGTCGGTCTTTTGGGCATAGATGAACTTAGTTACTGCACAAAGGGTCTCCCTCTGACGTCTTTGAAATTAACATCCCAGCCATGGTCTATGAATGCCTGGTACATATCTGTCGAGGCATTGGCCTGGTGGGCCCCTCCAGCAACCCATTTATCGATTTTTGCGCCTCGGGAAAGGAGAAGCGAGACGGCGGCGACCTGGTTTGCAGATATTGCTTCGTGCAATGCTTCGCTGATTTCGTCTGGAGAGATCGTTTCGGGGGCAATCTGGGCTTGCCATATGGTGAGGATAGTGTTCAGCTGCTCCAAGTCGCCGCTCTGGGCCGCGTCACATAGATCTGGTAGAAGATTACTGGCGGGCTCGGGTCGAGTTCCGTTGGTCGAAGACATAGTGAGATGCTATCAGACAGGTACTGGCCCGAAGTCTCAATTTAGAAAATGCCAGCAAAACAGTTAAGAGTTTATTCAAGGTAGGGTGTCCGCAGTAAATATCCGTGGGCGAGTAAACGTGTCAACAACGAATAATGAAGCAGGTGGCCCCTCGGGCGCAGTCAATTATTTACAGTACTTGTAGGATCATCTTCCCTGTCCTCTGCGCTTCAAGTCTCATGTTATAGTCCCGGCAGACGATCTGGACAGTAGAATATCCAAAAAGACGTTTACTCGGATCAATTATAGCATGCCGTTCACGTAAAACACCCTGGACAACGTCGCCCTGCAGTATTGGAAGTAAGGCACTTTTCTTGTCGTAGTCGCCCTATCGAGGCATAAAACATAAAACTGCCAAGTGGCGAACCGAGACCAGTAGGTTGAGACGATACCACTAGTACCTACGCTTACCTTATCGAGGTGAATAAATGCCGAATCTGTACGTGGCTGATACTAGCGTAATGTAATGATACCCACCTTACGCCCACTTTCTTTTACTGTGTATATAGCGGGCAATGAAAAGTAAATTATGCCTCCTTCAGTATCAACGATCGGGCCTTCGCCCAAGCATCCTGCCCAATATCATAACGATAATGCAGTCGCGGAGGTCTCAGTTCACTGAAGCTCTTCCAGTCATAAATTAAGCCAAACATTCGCCCTAATCTACATGCTCGACGAGGCTCTGTAGAGCCACGCCTACAGCTTAAATTTACTTTATGCTCTTCTCAGGCCCCACTGCCCCCAAGTCAGTCTTGCCACATCCAACAAAACCCATCTTTGGGCTTTGCCGGCATTTTGGCGAGCAAGGCCCCAGATGTGACCTTTGAGACCGTCAGGTGCCCCCTCAAAAACCCCAAGCCAGGGCTTGGTGTTTTACTAGGGAGCAGCATAGAGGTGTCAGCAGTGCGTAGCTCCTCCTCTCCCCATCCTTCCCTCAACTACCGTTACATTTGGTGCACATTTGCCTCTACTTCGAAACAAAACGCTAAAAATACACTTGCTCAGACTGGGTAATTCCCCTACAAGAATCAAATGCATATAGCACCATCAATCCATTACCTGGAACGCCTGGCGGTCTAGGTTACGAAGTTGTTTTCATTCGCAAGTAGGATTGATTTATAAACACCACCACAGGGCCCCACCATTCATCATCGAACTGCTATTGAGCTACCAGGCCAGGCAGAAGCGGTGGATTGTCGACTCGAACGATTGCGACAACTCGACCAGTTTTTCCATCGCTCGACCGATGGATGCACTCGACAACTTGACGGACTGACGGTGTGGTTGGCTTTAGGCGAAAACCTTACTGACCAATTAACCAATGTAGGTAAATTAAAGTAACGCTGGTTACAAGGAACAAGGAGCTATGATTGCACTATACATTGTGACAGTACCTTAGTGAGCTGTGTAACAAGGAAACGGAAAGCTGCAGCAGACCCGGTGGTAGATTGCAAGGGAAAGCCTTGTAGCTCTGCAGTTTAGCGTGAAGCGTCACTGTGAGAATCCGGTCGAAGCGAATTCTTCTTTTGACGACAGTGGGTTTTTCTTCTGTAGGATTGGTGGGATTTGTCGAAATAGGGAAGAGAAAATGGGCGCGATAAACACAAGGATCGCTAGAAAATACATATATAACCTTTCCTATCCCAGTCTATGGCTTTTTCTTCCGCATAGGATCGCTGTTCCAATCCTACAGTATCAGCTTCAGCTAGTACGCTGTGTATTCGTCGCAACGCTCAGGTGACTCGTTGAGACCGTAGCGCTGAGTTTTCGGATCCTCACAGGGTTCAAGAAAGCACGAGTCGCTGTTAGTTCTTGCATCGAAGCTGGATATTCGATGTCATCTACTGGGGATCTTTGCCACGACAAGGTGTGTTCAAGGAAGGTGAGTACATCGACTGGGAAATAACACAATACTAACAGTAAGCTTGACCATCATTACATGGGAAAAAATTACATAAAAGAGTCTTGCCAGTAAAAGTCGCTTCCCGGGGCTTGGGGTGGAGGAGGAAATATGGAATGATGCGATGATAGTAATGACATTAACGGTTGTTGAAGCATTAATGGCGTGGATATTCCAGGGACATACTATTATGCTATCCCGATATGGGAGACTAGTACCAATTTGACAATGGGTCTTTTCCAGAGTGGTAATCTAGCTTTCTATTTATTTATCCATAGTGAAAGATGCCTTAGTTCAGTGTCTCGTATTCTGCATCTCGAATTCGAGTCCGCGGGGCCTCGAGCGTTGAGAAATGTTGCCATTTTCAAAGATGTTCTCGGGTTCTTGTCGAAGCGTAGCCGTGTTGCCATTATTACTAGAATTCTCCTCCTCTATAAGGTATCTGAGTTCACCTACAGCTTCGCTAAAGTTTCCCCAATCATCGTCGAGTTTAACCCAAGATCGCCTACTGTGAAGCTTCAACGCGAGCCAGAGAAGGAATAACGCCAAGGGCTGGTGATAGTCAGCAAATTGTACTGAGATGGAAGGCGTCGATTACCCCAATGTATCCCGCTGTGACTTTCTCAATGGTGACCTTTCCGTTCCACATGATTGCGCTACTGAAAAGAAGGACGATCGAGAGGCATCCGATTAAGCCAACCCATGCTACGACAGGCTGGAAGTGTGTAAGGAGGCTTGAAAACTGGCCTTCATCATGCATGTGCCTAAGAGGATTGTACCTTGCGTGGTCACCGGTAAGATTTCCTTCGTGTATGTGGGTCCTATCAGCTATTAGCAGCCCCTACCGATATAATGAAGTGGAAGTGCAGGCATACCACTTGCGGTATCTGATAAATGCTAGGCATTGAGAAGCCCACACTAGTAAGCAGCCTTCGGACCCGATCTGGGCCATTATCCCTAGGAGCTGTATTGAGTGATCAGCGAAGTAGCACGAAGAAAGACAGCATCATATATATACCGACCTGTTGAACGGTGTAGCCATACTTCTGATGCAGTAGTGGGAGCCAGCAGAATGAGATAACAGAAACGACCAAAGACCAGGCTGGAATGTGCGTGTTTGGTGTGGTGGTCCCCAACTTTGAAAGCCATCTCATCAGCCATAGATCGTGAGTAGGGTCTATCTTGCGAGCTAATCCAAATAAAGTCCTGGACGCGACGTACAAGGCTGTATTGGCAGCGCTGAGAATGCTAAAGATGATACAGCCCGTTATAAAGCCGGGTAGAACAGGAATCCTGGCTTTGAGAGCGGCGAGAACAAAAATTGCGCGACTATTTCCTGCTCCCAAAATATCGGATTGATCTTGAAGTTGGGGAAGCATCGGATCTTTCCATTCCACGTTCAGTACTTCACCTAAGACAACGCTGAATTCGACCACGAGGACGACGTAAGCGATCCATTTTGCTGGAAATCGTAGGGATTTTGGGTTTCGGGCCTCGAAAGCTGTGACAGCGATAATCTCAACGCCCAGGAACGTATAGGCGACAATCGGGAGAGCAATGCTAAATAATCAATTAGCAATTCTCGACTCAGCCGAATGGAATAAGTTCAACTGTACCAGATCGCGGTTGCATGATTGTCAGCAACCTCTGGGTTATTCTGCATGCTGTCTTCGATATCTAGATATACTCCGTGTTCAGCCTACGACAGAGTCCGATTAGCCAATCGAATCTTGTACATTTGGAGCCAGGCTTTCCCCCTGGTCTATCTGTTTTAGGGAAAGATATTAGCCCTGTCTGCGACAGATGGCGGAGACTTAGCGATTCTGACCTCTGTTGGCGAGTATATAGAGCAATATAGCACCACCTATAGCAAGCACTATCTTCAGAGCCCCTCCGACACACTCGATATAACCATAGTACTTAGGGGTTAGCTCAGTCTTCAGAAATTCGATAAAGCGAACTTACTTTAACGCCAGAACAGTTGATCCCTAGAAGAATGAGGGGACAGCAGACGAAGAGCACGAATGTCTGCCAGAATTGCGGCAGGCCCCAATACTGAACAAATTCTGCCAGACCCAAAATAAGGGTTGCGAATATCGATGCGTAAGTGTACCTGATGCACGTAATTTAGCAATTGGAGGAAGTGGATGAGAATTGCCGATCATACCAATATGCGATACCGACTACTAAGGCAAGATCTTTATCGACGAACTTGTCTACGAACTCCATCATCGCATTGGATATTGGCCACAGTTCAATCATCTCGCTGAGGCCTTCCATAACAGCGACAGCTATTGCACCGTTGATTACCCAAGCTATCAAGACTCCGCCCGGACCACCGACACTCAGTATTAGACTACTTGTAGAAAAAAGGGTGAGACCACCGAGGATCCCGCTGATCCCGATCATCTGCGCAAGAAGCCGTTCGATTAGAACTTGACACTAGGATTTGGGCGCAAGGCCTTGAGACGCACGAATATCTGCCCTGATCTGAGATCCCGCCTACATAGGAGCTGTGCATCAGTATCACGAGTCGATTAGGTGCTTCCCAACGTGGATTCGCCGCCAAGGTCTCAATTCAAGAGGGTTTCGGACTGACCTTAGCGTTCGAGGCGGGCCTGGTGTGTTTGGTGTATCTTCCGGCATAATTCGATTTTGAAGCACGAATCAGTCGGCAGAGGGCAAGTGCGAAAAAGTGTGAACCCATAGTTAGAAGGATTAGACAGCCTGACAGGCTTCCAACTTGAGCCTCACGAATATGCTGGTCGGCTGGCTCCAATCATGGGTTGGAATTGCAATGCCCAAGCCGCGCAACCTTCAACCACGCAGGACTGACGCACTAACCATTCTTTTTGCCGAATCATCGGTCAGCTGTTCGCTAACGGCCCATTCTTGGGCGACCAGAATGGAAGCCTCAAAAGTTAAACGCACACAACCAATCCGACAGGGCATACACACGCAATGATAAGCTCATTACCCCCATCATTCTTCATATATTTGGCTCCGCCTATTGCGCTACCGGTAAACGCTTTCTGTCCATTGTTGCAGCTATCGAGCTTCCTTTTCTCACGTCAGACGGTCCACGAGCATGCCTGCGTTTGTAAAGGTTGTGATTAGTCCGAGGCAGTCGGGCTATATCGCGAAAGAGGATCTTCAGAAATTCTTGACCGACACCTTTGGTAGTGGAATTGATTTCAAGCTTCGAGTGAGTGCTGCATCATGCTAGGATAAGCACCGTGGTGCGCTAACGTCCGCGGATGGCTTAGACACGTTGTGAAAGATGGGAGCTCTACGCTCCAAGACAATTGACCGAAGTACGCGCACTCGGACCACTCCAAACATCTTTCCGTGCAGAACGCAGAACGCAGGGGAGGTTGGGCTAAGATCGAACACAGGCGGAAACGAAAAGCTTGAACGGTTAAAATCACTCTTTAGGCGGATACTTCGAAGCCTTGTCGAATAGACTACGGTAAACGTAATGCAAGTCACCTCTAACTCGGAGAACGTGTCTGTGTTTGATTTGTGAGCGCTATTATTCGCGCATTCGGGTTTGGAAGATGGTGTTGCTCTTGTAAATTACAGCCATTGGGCATTGGGTCGCAACTGCAGGACTGCAGGAAAAAAGAGATAGATGGAAACATAGCCCCCCGCTTTATGGGACATGCATGGTGGCTGACGTGCAGAAACACCGCTTCGGTCGTACATCAGCGCAGGTGTTAGGCACTAAAGGCACTCTGCCTTGGGGGGGGTGCTAACAGACCACCTTATCAGCTGGAACGTTCTTTCTTACAAAGGGCTACAGTACTTCTTCAACGCAATTTATACAGCACTCGCGCATCAAAGAATTGCGTGAGCGAACATCGCACATCGATTCTCTAGAGGACGAACCTTGCGGTTCCAGTCAAGCGTCACTAGCTATGGGTGAAAACAATGCCTTCGTCAACGCATCGTTTGAAGGATGGGCATCGTATCCCACCAACTTAGGTACCTACGATCCGATGATTACAGATGGAGAATGCTACAACAGCCACTTGCGCGGATTATCCCCGACATTGTTTTGCCATCTACCAACGACGAGAGTGGATGTTATAGATGTGTATGGTGAGAAAACAAAGATGGGCCAAAGCCTTCGACTTTTGAAGCTAATGCACTCTAGGAACTGGTGCGAGCACAGAGGTGAAGAGCAGCAACAGATTGTTCAACAATGAGAAGAAATTAGAAACACATATAACCCAATGGCAACAGACGAATTGCATAAGAGTAATGTAAGGCATGCTTGACGTACCTCAGAATACCGATAGAAACATATAGATGATAATGTTGCCAGCTCCATACCTCAGGAGCACTCATTGAGACCACTAAGAGTTACCGAACCAACGATGCGGAAAATTTTGACCTTCCATAGAATCAGTCCAGAGTTTTTATCAGTCCTGTTTGCGTGTGGCGACCAACCTCGAGCGTCGGAAGAGGGTTCCGCGACTGTGAGCGTAATCAGATCAGGGGATCAAATATATCGTACGAAATCTCATAAGCTTGCTTGGATGAACTAAACCTAACGAGTGTAGACATATGTTACCTGTTCAAATACGTGGAGAAGAATGGAAGACCGAATGGTAATCCTTGGTCGATAAGACAGAGTGGCGTCTATCATCGGTATTCGCCAAAAGTAAATTCCAACGTTTGGCTTCTACTGCATCCTTTGGCGGATTCTGTCGCCCAGAGACGATTGAATGACTGGTACTCACGACCTCACCATAGTCTGAATATCAATCCACTTAGGATCCATATTCTCTTGCTATCATCTTACCTCAACAATTGGCGTTGGTATTTGAAAGATTTGGGGAACACCTTCCTCAATATTGTAAGCAAAGCCACTCGCGACTTCGTCCGCCTTCATAGCACTGAGGGTTTGCTCACATCGGTCCAGGCAGATATTTCAATGACAATTGACATTCAGGAAGACTACGACCTGAGTTTTACTACGCTTCAAGACCTGCGGCATCTTGAGCAGAAGGTGATCCCGCTACGTGCGAGCTTTCAAGCCAATCTGGAGATAGTCCAGGTTCTAGAAGCCACGAATAAAGAATTCCAAAATGCAGGTTTTTATACCGAGGAAGAAGCTGTTGAGCAGACAGATTGCCTCAGGCTTTTTGTATCGCAATTGCGTGGGCACCTTTTGAGCGTCAAGATTCTTGAAAAGCGCATCCAGGGGGTTGTCTTTCTAGTAAGGCCATCATTTAGCCCTCATTACACGTTCAAAGGTTCGAATGACTGTAGCTGACATTGTAAACCTTGCTTTTGGTAGCTTGCAGATGCACTGAACCTCAAAAATCAAGCAACCGCAGCCGAGATTAACAAGCACCTGCTAAGCCTAACATGTGACACTGTTGATGATAGTGCGACCGTTCGAACAATTACCTGGGTATCGCTCATCTATCTTCCTGCAAGTTTTGTTGCGGTACGTTTTCCTCAACATCGCTCTACACCTCTTTTATCAACTTAACTCTTCGTCTAGACTCTGTTCGGGATGAACCTCTTCACGTTCAACGGAGCCACGTCAGACATCAAAATTGCCAAAGACTTTTGGATATACCTTGCGTTTTCTGTACCTTTGACATTTTTGACAGTCGGATACTGGTTTATTCAATCACACATACAAACAAGGAGACGGAATAAACGAAACGCAGAGCATCCGAGATACGGTACAGAAATCGGTCGAGATGTTGCATTTGCTAAGTGAAACCAGGGACGATCATTGCGGGTACCAGGCTTTTCGCTGGAATAAGAGGCAGCTCTGCGATTATTCTTTCACTGGCTTTTGGCGAACATGCTCCGAGATCAAACCGGAACTGGCGACTGTTCACCTTCTGAAAAGTGTTGTACTGATTACTTATATGAACATGGACTTGGGACATGTGGTTATTGAAATGGAGTAGAGGGATATCAAGGATGGAAGTCGGCAGCATAGCAACCTTGCTGTTTCAGGCAAGTTTAATCCTTTGGCCACGGCCTACTGGATCTCTGTATCTGACTGGCCGATCAACTTCGTCCACCCTAGAAATTGTATTCTTGAACTTCATTTTCCATTTTTTGCCAAGGACGATGGGTTGTACACAATAGGGAAACGAAAGGCGTATCTTCTAATAAGTAAATTCAAACCTAATAGACGTTCGAAACATAAGTAGGAATCTGAAAGAGCGTTTCTTCTGTCTTTCATATCTTCAAACTCAATCTTCCACATCTTCAAATTATCAGTCTTTCTAGGACTCCGTCAGGGTGGGATATCAGCAGTCCTAACGATCCTCCAGCTCCATCTTCAGTAACTGCAATGTCGGGATGGTCTATATCTCGACTTTGATATGTAGACTTGCCGAGTTTTTGGATCCCGGATCTGGTAGCGAAACACACAGAATCATCAGAATTAGAGATTAACCTTATCATCTCTATACGGTCCTGGGATCTCTTGCCAATGCAGTTACTGCTGGAACGAACAAGAATAAGAGCATTGTAACCCGAGACATAAGTGCACATGATGATACCACTCATCAACCGGGGAAAATAAGTAGGCTTGGAGGAAGTGGAGTCTTTCTGTGCAATCGAAAGTCTTCCTTGGTTCTCGCGAATGATAAACGCTGCAGTATCGGCCAGAGGGGTAAGTGATTCAATCGGCGGCCCAAATCGTTCGGAACCATAACTCCCAGTACAAACCTGTACAGGAATTTCCATGTGAATATCCCAGATGTACCAATAGTTGGACCCACTTCCACAAGCCCATGCATAAAGAAAATTGCCGTCCGAGCTGAAAGAAGCGGCCTTGAGGCTGCCGGTAGTTGTGAGTGGATACACATGCCCATCTTGCCTAGAAGTTTCTCGGCGCCAAATCTTAAGGTGATCAGTAAACCGAAAGATGATTTGGCCTTTACAAGAGACCTCGGCTTCTACAAGCCTAGAAAGATCAGGGCAGTCGTGGATGGGAACATCAGCTGATTCTCTTAGATTCTGTAGATGCAGCTCGTATAGAGAAACTCCCAGCAGCCCCCGAATGAGCAAGTAACCACCAGAAAGACTTACAGACCTCCACCTTGTGTTTGTTCCAGTGCATACATCCCACCCATAGAGTTCTGAAAGATGGGTAACGCGACCGGGCTTCTTCTTCCACAAGCCTCTGGCATCCAGACTCTCGGTTGCATATAGGAAAACATGTTTTTCAGACAGAAAAGCAACCAAGCCTCCTGCCGGAGAAATGGTAGTTCGAAGAATTCTACCCGGAGGTAGTTCGAGTTTCACCAGGCTCGACTCAAGCGTGCCAGTAATGGAAGTAGAGTTTGAGAGACTAAAAGTTCTGATATTTTCCTGTCGAGGCGTAGCAGATAGCGCGGGTGGATGGAGAATGGGCTGTTCAACAATGTCAGGTCGGGACTCGGGGTTTGCGCTCGGGCTCGAAGATTGATCAAGCGGTTCCTTGGACCTGAGACTACTCTCCGTTTTCGCTTTTTTCAGAATTTTCTCAAGATCAGCATGTACCTTTCTAGTATCAGGTCTTTGGTCCATCTCTATCACTATCATTCTCTTCAGTAAATTGACGTAGTCGCGGACCCAGTGCTTCTGTGGGTTGCAGCGCTTAGCCAATTTTTCTAGCCAATCAAGTACGCTGTTCTTCACTTCCCACTTGACGCCGGTCCTAGATGCAGAAATACCATCAGCTTCTTTGTAGAAGTAGTCAGTCGATACATCCGGGCCTCCATCTCTGCTGCGTTCTTTGTCGAAACGGGAAACCATGTCAGGGCCCTCACCCAGTGCAAGCACAAGGCAGAGGATACATCCCAATGACCATATGTCACTTTTACGCCCAACTCCTCGAGCCGTAGTGTTCTGAACTTCCGGAGCCTGAAAGGGTCCAGGCTTGCGTTTTGGTATCGTCCTGGTGAGACTTGCATGAACATCTCTGACAGAGTTAAGCGCTGAGAGACGCTTAGAAGCTGCCGAATGGACGGTTGGGTCGTCACTCGAGGGCTTGATCGTAGATATCCCAAAGTCCGTGATCATCCATACGCCTGCCGGTGATTTGGGGTCAATTCTGACCACAATGTTCTCGGGCTTCAAGTCCATATGCACACAAGATACTCGGCGTCCGCCTGGAATCTCGATCCCATTGTGTAAGAAAGCCAAGGCATCAGCCAATTCGGACTTCTTGAAGCAGATCGATTGACTTCTTCATGCCTAGGCGATCTATCCGCTTCTCGTAGATGAACTCCCTTAGATCCAAGTCTGCCCACGGAAAAAAGATATTGAATTTATTCCCATGAATAAGAGTTCCCAGATGCGTCATGATGCGCGTATGTCTTGATAGGCTGCTCCGAAGTAGGTCAAGATTTCTGACTTCATCTTTGAACTCATCTTCGATCGGAAGGCATTTCCGAGCAATCATTACTTCCTATTTTACCCAGAGCCTGTTAGCACCCTTGATGGGCATCCAGACTAAGAGCGCGACTATGACATACCTCTTGATTGGGATACAGCTGCATGTTCGTACCTCTATGTATGAATTGACGGCGGGCAACAACCTCTTTACAGACCTGACCATAACTTCCTTGGCGAACCTCCCTAGATACACCGATAAATGGAAGCCGTCGAGCCTCTGGATACAACTGGTCCTCGTCTTCCACAATTGAGATAGGTAGGAAGGTATACTGTTGGTGGAGGAAATTACGTGCAGAAGCCGAATCAGCAAAGAACGAGCTATCCGCCAATTGATCTATATCCTCTATGGGAAGACTATCGTCCAGGCGATCATGTCTACCTTCACTGTCGTAGTGGTCTAAGAAGATTCTACCAATCTCAGACCAACGATGCCAGCCAATCCATATCAGGGTAGAGAGAGTCTTGACAAGATTGCAGCGAACGAACTCAAGCTCCTTGGGCGAAAGATGGGATTCTAAGAGCTTTTCCAGTCTTCGGTTTTCAGCCCAGATCTTCTGTAAGTCGTGCTCGCATGCGAATTGTTCGTTCTGGGTTTCCGTTCGAAGCATAACTTGGTTGATAGCTCTTTCAATTTCTCCTTCTAGCGCTCCTTGCCTCGTGGAGCTCGACGTGTCCTCTCTGGCTGCCATCTCTTTCTGGTGGTATACGTAACTAACGGTATACCCAGGCCTTATAGCATAATAAAGGGGTGAGACAAGATCTAAGAGCGTTCACATGCATGTTTGCTCTTCTAGCAACGATGCATAGATACATGGATGTGTAGAGTGGATTGCAAGCTGTATGCTTGACAGCGGGTTCATAAGGGTGTAAATCCTTGTTCCGGCTTCAGATGAGCTTTGAAAGATTGGAGGGGAATGGTCTACATTAATTCTGTCTCCCACAAGAGTTCAAAGTCATTGTATTGTTCGCCGAGTGCCGATGAAAGATGGAAATCATAGATTGAACAACCTTGGTCGAGAACTTGGCTGTGCCATGTATCATGTCGCAAGGTTGTCGCAACGCAACCGAAAAACCGACCTATCAGAATTCATGATCGGAAACTGTGTATTGTCATGTGCAAAAACCTAGATTAATTCTAGTATTTATCAAAAGTTTGTCAAAAGATTGATTTAAAGCTCTTAAAAATAAAAACTCGATAAATATAATTGAATTTTATTCTTATTAATATTGCATTTTTTATACAGTTTGAATACTATGTAAAGCTTTATGCACGTTCTTGTCATGATTTAAACCTAATATTATAATAATAATAATAATAAATTCATACACCCTTGTGACATCGGTTAGGCCGACCCATGGGGGACTCTATGCTATCTGTATCGAGTGGACAAAACCCTCTGGGGTAGAAAACCACTCGCAGTCTACACGGCTGCTTCACGCAGCCGAAACAGTGAGTTTTGAGACTATGTACCAAATTTGTTCGCGTTGACCGCACGTTAGAGAACGAGTGTCCTAGCCACTCTAAATTGCTCCAAGAGCTCCGTTTCCATCATCATCTTCGCTACTGCCCTGAGGCCCTTCGTGGTGGCGACGATTATTCGGTAGTCCGAGGAGCCAGCCTACCGAAAATATGTTGTATACGTTGCATGCAACATACATAGGGCACGACCCCTATGCTGGTTTCCCCCTTAGGCCCGAGGGGTTACTCAGAGAGTTTCCTCGCGACAGGTTCACAGTTCAA
>JAABUL010003720.1_pt1 | contig 21955 bp, 26 predicted proteins | sample 5559151 | NCBI WGS metagenome assembly JAABUL01 (sample SAMN10711876, study PRJNA513368) | rock metagenome | isolation source: Antarctica rocks | place: Antarctica: Victoria Land, Pudding Butte sud | reverse complement strand
GACCACCGTTGATATCATGGCACCGACCTCCTGGGCGAGCACTCCCGAGCTTGATGCCCTATTCTATCCCGCCGCGTCGTCCAATGGAAGGGCGCTGCGGCGAAAACGGGACGTTATTCCTTAACGAGTCCTTACAATCCTTCCCATAGGCTGATTAACACCCGCGCTTCTATTCCCTGCAACTGTGCAATCTCGTCGTGACCATCCATGCTACTAACCTTTACATGCACTTGCTCAAGGCTAATCCCCAGCCCTTCCGCGATGTTGCGCTGCATGTCAGACAGCCGTTTCTTCATGCGAGGCCGCTCACCACAAACGATCGTGACATCCACGACGCCAAGGATTAGGTGCTCGCTTTCGACCAGCCGGCGTCGCATCTCGGGAAGGTAGTCTAGCGACCTGACTCCCGTTTCTCCCCTGTCGGGGAACCAATCGTCGATGTCCCCTCTGTTGACGGCTCCCGTCAGGGCCATCACGATGGCATGCGACACCACATCGCCGTCGCTTCGCTTCGTGTTCGGCCCTTTCGGAAAGTCCTCGAAGGGCACACCGGCAAGTGTTAGGACGCGCCCATCCACGAACGCGTGAAAATCCGACGCGAAGGCAAGACGCTGCTTCTTTGCCAAGGTTAGTGCTATGTCACGGATGAGTTCTGTCCGCGTCGTCTCCTCTACGTTTGTCACGTACTGGACTCCTCATCAATAGGGTACACATAGTCGAACTCGTGAAGGGCGCCATTTGCCACGATATGTGTGTACTCAAACAGAGTATCGTCATTGGCCCAGACGCATCGATCCATGTCGATCACGGGTTGCCCTCGTGCAATGTTCAACAGCATCGCTTCCTCGGTGGAGGGCATACGGCAATTCAAGCGCTCCTCCGCGCGCGCGGCTATGAGCCCTGTGTGATCGCGCAACCACTTAAAAAGGGGAACGTAGCCTTCATCCCGTCCTACGAGGTCACCAAGCAAGGACGCACTGTAGTAGCTGTCCAGTATGCGGTATGGCACTCTATCGATCAGGTGGATACGGTAGCGGCGCAACAATTTCGTGTCTGCATCCATATGCATCTTTGCTCCCAGGTCCTCCCCTGCCGGGATGATGGAGGAAGGTTCAAGAAAACGAACGAGTGTCTGCCGCCCTTGCCGCTCCATCGTACGGATGAAAGACCCCGCCTGCTTCAATTCAGGGCCACTTGCGATGATTGCTTTCGTATTAGGAGCGCGGACGAAGGCTCCTCCGCGTGGCACGATGTCGAGGAGGTTATCCGCTTGTAGTCTTAAGAGCGCGGCCCGTACAGTCACACGGCTCACGCCCATTTCTTCGGCGATCTCGCGTTCTGATGGCAGGCGTTGACCGGCAACATAAAACCCACGGACTATGTGTTCACGCAGATCATCCACAACCTCATCGATTTTCGTTTCTTTTCCTAGTGGCGTAACCCCATCCCCCCTTCGAGGCCGACGCCTCTGGTAGTTACCACAGGTATACCATATCTTTTCATCTTAGTCCCCCATGGCCGCTGCGACGGCCACCACCGCTGATGAAAATAGCCGTAGGCGGCTACTTTCATCTCAGTAGTCGCGCAAGGGACACTATCACCCTTTTGTCTATGGTGACACACTTATGCCTCACTCATCAGTGAGGATGACGTGCGCCATCACCCCTTTGTACACTATAACAACGCCCATATCGCCTTTTGGTATTGACTACTGGTACCTACCAATGATATCTTTCGTTGTGAGGTAGTCCAACAACTGATAACCGGGCTGCAATCGAACGTGACATAAAGCAGGGGGTGATGGAAAGCTTGACCGAAGAGCGCGGGAATCCGACCGATGCGTCGGGTGAACCTGCTCACGGACACTGTGAGCAAGTCCACCTATTACAAGAGAGATCACACCAATGAGATGTGCGGCCGTCCACTCTCCATAGACGGCCGCGCGCCCAGGTTCGCGTCAGTTACGCCAAACGTCAAACCCGGTCTCCGACCGGGCAATATGTGAACCCTTGGAGGACACAGCATCATGCTTCACGAAACAGTTATGGCTATCACGAGCGCCCATGTCGCCCTGACACACCCCGCGACCGTCGCAGCCTTCCAGCCCGTTCTGGGCGACGAGATCACCAATGGGTTCCAGTTCGTCAAGACCGATGGCCTGATCATCGGCCCTATCTTGCTCGCCGGCTCTGGCGTCGGCGCGCTGCTGTTGCGCGTCATGCACTACAACCACGCCGGCGACTACATCCGCAACATCCTGATCGCGGCGCCCATCGCCGGCACGCTCCTCACGGGCGGCTCGCTCTGGCTCAACCTGTTCGGAAAGGTCGGGTAGGACGGCGGGGCTAGCAACAGGGCGAGGGGCGCCGCGTGCGGGACGTAGAACGGGAGCGTAGGGATGCATGACCAGATCGACAACAAGACATTGCAGGGAGCCGACGAGCCCTTCAAGCTCGCTGGCGTCGCGTGGTACTACGGTGGCTATGTCCTGCTCGCCGTCCTTGTCCACTGGCTTATCCTGTGGCCGCTCATCGGCGTCTACTGCATCCTGACGGCCCTCGGCGTGTACTTCACCCTGCTGCTCCTCTCCGTGTCGCGTGACGAGCCGCGGGTCAAAAACCTCGCCGGCTACGCGCGCCGGCAGGTGTGGAGGCGCTGGGCGGCGACGTCGTCGGTCCCAATCGCGACGGTAGACGACGAGGTGATCCGCACGAGCCAGGGCCTACGCATGGCCGTCGAGGTCGATCTGACCTCGCTCGACTCGTACGACCAGGCCGGCAAGGCCGTGCTCTGCGGCGATCTAGCCCGCCTGATCCGCACGCGGACCAAGGGGCAGTGGATCGAACTCACGGTGCGCAGCGCGGCCGTCGACGGCGCGGCCGTCATGGGCGACATCAGGAGGATGCTCGCCCCCAGGGAGGCAATGTTCACGGCTGAACTCGCCGCGATGGCGGAGCGCGACCTCGCCGACCTGGACCGCCAGATGCGCACGCGTTTCGTGGGCACGCTCCGGGGCTACATCATCGTGGGTCCGCCGCCCTCGCTTGCCGACGAGGAAGGCGGTGCCGGGGGCGAGGTGGAAACGCTGCGCCACACGACCGAGACCGTCGAAACCGAGCTCGCCGGTATGGGGCTGGGGTCGCGCCGCCTCGACGGCGACGAACTGCGCGCCCTCGTGGCCGTCCCGATCGTGGAGAAAGAAGGGTTACTCTCGGTCAAGACGGATTGCGGCTACGCGGCGACCATCGCCGTGCTTCAGCCCGACGATCAGACCAGCCCGGGCTACCTGGTGTCCCTCATCGCGGCGCTCTCGTGCCCCTTCGACCTGGCGATCCACGCCGAGGGGTTGGACCGGGCCAAGGAGAAGAAACGCTTCAAGATGCGCCGCCGCTTCGAGCGCGAGGACGATGCCGGCAACGCGGGACAGGGCGTCGAGATCGCGCGCTCCCGCCGGATCGGTGTGGTCCGCTGGGGGCTGTACCTGACGGTGTGGGCCGAGAGTGAGAAGGCGCTGCGCCGACAGGTGATCCGTGCGCGCGAGAAGCTCACCGTCGAGATGAACGCGGAGGTTGCACGGTTGCGCGGCCACCAGGCACCGGGACTGTACGCCACCTTGGCGCACGGCGTCGATTACGCCGATCGCCGCTGGCGCATCGACACCACCACGGTCGGTAACTGTTTCCCCTTCCTCCGCTTCAATCCAGGGACGGAGGATGGACCGCCGATCGCCTTCGCCGGCAATCAACTCGTGCGGTTGAACCTGCAGCATCCCGATCACCGCAACGCCCTGGCCAACGTGATCGGCCTGTCGGGCTCGGGTAAGACCGTGCTGGGCCTGCTGTTGCTCAAGTGGAAGCTATATCAAGGGGGGCGCGGGACGGTGCTGGAACGGACCGACGACCCCGCCAAGGGTATCCCCTCGCACTACGCCGCGCTCTGCCGCGCCGCCGGCGGCGCGATGGTCTACATCGGCGGCACGAAGACGGCCACGATCAACATCTGGGAGCGCTCTATCCCCGACATCGTCGGCGCCCACGAGATCATCCTGGGCGAGCCCGGCAAACCGTTCCCGAAGCTATGGCGTTCGTTAGTCAGCCAGGGGGTCCGCGACGTGAAGAAGGCGCAATCCACGCCACGCGAGCGCCATTTCAAAGCCTGGCTCGCCAAGCAAGCCGATAACACGAAACGCTCGCGGGTCGAGCGCGACATCCTGCGTGAGATGGCCGCGACACTGGAACCCTACGTCTACACGGAAACGGGCGAGGGGGACATCCCTGGCGAGTTCGCGGAGATCTTCGATGGCGCCAGCACGGTCGCCTGGGGCAGTCACCTGCTCGTGGTCAACTCGCAGGCGACGCCCGATCATCTGCAACCACTGCTGATCTTCCTCGTCAACGCGGCTATCGCCGACCGCGGCATGCGCGCGGGCGAAGCGCCCCCCTTGACGATCCTGGATGAGGGCTGGAAGGTCGCCGAGTTCGAGGCCGGGGCAAAAGCGATCCAGGAGCACGGTAAGCGCGGACGGCAGACGGCCGCCGAGCTGCTCTTCCTGACACAGGCGGTACGCGACATGAAGAAGTCGGGCGTTGTCGACTTGTTCGACAACGCCGCTGTCACGATCCTGATGCGCCTGGTCGATAACACCGGGTCCGCCGTCGACGACATGGCGACGAGCTTCGGCCTCACCCCCCGCGAGAAGGACATCGTCCAGGGCCTCAAGACGGTCCGGGATGAGCGCCTGTTCAACGGGAAGGCGCAGGCCTTCATCATCCGCCAACTGCGCAGCCAGTCGCACAGCGTACGGCACGCCGTCGACGTGCCGACCAATCGGGACGAAGGGCTCATGTTCCTCTCCGACCCGCTGCATATGGTGTGGCTGCGCGAGCGGCTGATCGAGGAGCACGGCTCGGTCCTGGCCGGCATTATGGCGATGCGCGCGGTCCTGGCGCGCGGGGAGAGCCTCCTCACCATGCAGGGGACGAACGCCGTGGCGGCCGTGGATACCTGGGACGAGGATATGGAAGGGGTCGCGCGATGACGATGAGATTGACACGAGACGCCACGCTGCTCGTCACCCTGCTGGCCCCTCTTTTGTTCACGGCCCAGGTCGCGCTCGCCGCAGCCACGCCACATCCGACGGATACCGCACAGCCAGCGCCCATGGTGGCGCCCACGGCGACCCCTTATCCAACGTATACGCCCGCGCCGCCGGCGACGCCCGTTCATCGTCCCACGCTCACGCTCTCATCATCGAACGGCACGGCCGGCGCGGCGCTTCTGGTGGCGGCCGCCGACTTCCCCGCGAACGGCACGGTCACACTCTCCTGGGATGGACAGTATCTCGCGCGGGACACGGCCGACGACGCGGGCTACGTCGTCTTCCGCACGGCCGTCCCGGAGGGAGCGACGACGGGGCCACATGAGCTGCGCGTCATTGGGCCGGGGCATACCTCGGCCGCGGCGCTCTTTACCGTCACGACCTACAGCCCCGTCCTTACGCTCACCCCGACGCAAGGTATCACCGGCACACAGGTCCTGGCTCGCGCGTCGGGCTTTGCCCCCGAGACCTCCGTTGCTTTCTACTGGGACCGACGCGACGCCGCGGACTTGCTGGGCATCCTCGTCACGGGGGCGGACAGCGCCGCTCAGTACGCGTTCGCGGTCGGCGAGCCGCGCCCGACCCTCACCTCACCCCTGCGCGCTACGCCCGGTGCGCACACGGTCTACGCCGTCGAGGCGCGCCCCGTCCTGTCCGCGCACGCGCCGTTTTCCGTGCCGGTGCTGGCGACGGGCGCCGGTGGCCCGTCCGTGCCGGGCAACCCGTGCGCGGAGGGTGAGTTCGCCCTGTCCATCCCCCTGCCCGTGATCGGGGGGACCGTCTGCGTCCCCACGACATCGTTCATCGGCGATGTCGTGACGGGGCTGGCGAACCTCCTGGTCGGCGCGGTTGGAACCGTGATGAGCCCGTTCACGAACGCGCTGACCATCGAGCCGCGTATCGACACGTCGCTCGTGGGCGCCGATCTCTTCCACTACGCGTACGGGCTGGGCATCGGCATCGCCGGATCGTTCTATGTGCTGGCCGGCCTGCACTACTTGCGCAACGCGACACGGAAGGACTTCGAGCCCTTCTTCTCGCTGCAGGACGCCGTGCTGGGCGGTCTCTACATGGGCGGGATGCCCCTGTGGACGCCGATCTTGTTCACCACCGGCCAGTGGCTCACCGACCGCATCAAGAACCACGTCGGCGCGCTGGCGCTGGCGAGCCTGGGGCGGGTCTTCAGCGATCTGGTGAAGGCGATCGACGGCAACGCCGGTCTGGCGATCGTGGATCTCTTCACGGGCGTCCTTATGTTCGTCTTCGGGTTGCTGGTGGGCCTGATCCGCCTGATCGGCGTCTATGGGTTGGGCTGGCTCTACATCGTGGGCGTCATGGCCATGGCGACGTGGATCTATCCCGTCACGCGCGGAATCGCCACGCGCTGGTTCGCCGCTTTCTGCGCCATCCTGCTGTGGCCGGTCGGTTGGGCCGTCGCGCTCCAGATTATCGCCGTCGTGTGGCTGTGGCTGCCCACGAGCGATCCGGCGTGGAACAACCCGCTGATGCAGGCGCTCTCGGCCGTGTCCGCGCTCGTGCTGCTGTTCGTGACGCCCCGCCTGGTGGACATGCTCATCGGGACTGGCATCGCCGGCGTCAGCGGCGCGTACGCGCTGACGGAAGGAATTATCGGCGGCCTCGTCGGCGGGGCGACGGCCGCGCTGAGTCGCGGCAAGAGGGGGGCTGGATGAACGTACATCGTCGTGATACGCGACGCGCGATGATCGCGGTCGATCACCAGGCAGCGGATAAACCGGCCAGGATCGCGCCGCGCATGCCCGCGCGGCAGCCGGAGCCAGACCGACCGGACCGGCCAGATCTGCCGAGTCTACCGGATCTGCCGGCGCTCTCCCCCGAGGCGGTCGTGCGGGTGATCCACATGGAGCGCCGCCTTCGCTGGCAGGAGCGGCGCGTGGCCGTCACCGTCGCGCTTCCACGCGTGATCGTGGGGCGGCGCGTCGCGGACGGACTGACCGCGTTCCCCCTCCGGTTCGGGGTGATAGCCTTCGTCGGTCTAGCCATGCTCACCGACCTCGGCCTGCACGGCGCCGTGGCCATGACCGTCTGTGGCATCGTAATGGGGGCGGGAATTGGACTCGCCCTCATGAAAGGAGTGACCGGTGAAACCGTATCAAGTCGTGGCCGTGCAGAGCGCGGCGGAGATGGAGTCGTTGTTGAACAATGCGTGGACGCAGGGGTATCGCTATCGGGACGCAATCCCCTCGACCGACCCGACGCTGTTTGGCGGCAGCAGGACGGGGCGGTTCGTCGTCGTCCTCGAGCACATCGGCGTGGGGCACGCGGCCAGCGTGCCACCCGCCGCCGACGCTAGGTAAAGTCTGCTAGCGCGCTGCTTACGGGCGGCCGGTCTCCCAGAGATACGCCTGCTAGCAGGCTGCTAGGGCGCGCCCTGGGGTGTAGCAGGCTGCTAGCGCCACCATCTCAGGCGGCGAGGGGGCGTGCTAGCGCCCTGCTAGCAGACTTTACCTAGCGTCGGCGGCCTAGCTAGCGACGAGGGTGAGGAGAAAGGGATCACGGATGGCGGCGACCAAGCAGCGCAACATACGGATCGAGGATGAGCCCTACGAGTGGGCGAAGGCGGAAGCCGAGACGCGGGGTGTGGCGATCGGCGACTTCATCCAGGAATTGATCGAGGGCGCGCGCGCCGGCGCGGCCGCGACCGAAACGCAGACCGCCGGCGCGCCTGTCTTGCGGGAGGCCGTGGACGAGGCGATGCGGGTGAACGTCGAGAAGCTCGTCGGGCATCTCCAACCACTCATGGACGCGCTCATGCTGGAAACCGTCCGCGGGCGCATGACCGCCGAGGAGATCCTGGCCTACCAGTACGACGGAGATACGCTCACCTGCCCCTCCTGCCACAAGCCCTACGCCGCGCTCCAATCGGGCGCGCGCTTTGTTGACCAGCGGTCGGCGGCCATCCTGCAAAAGGTCCGTGCGGCCCTGGCCGCCGGCCGCGTCCCGAAAGTGCGGGCGTGGTGATGGACACGCCCCGCCTGCCCGTGATCGTGAAAGGGACGGGCTACGTGCCCATCGTCCATCCGCATAGACCCCAGGAAACGGAGGCCGCGCGGACGCGCCGCATCGAGCGCGGCCTGCGCTATGCCATCGCGTATCTTGTCCAGCCGCCGCCCGACGGCGCGGACGATCCGGGCCGCGCCCTGTTCGGGCCAACTACGCGCGACGACGATCCGGACGCGGCGCGCGCGCGTCCGCGCCCACCTCGGGCGACGAGCGGCATTCCACCGCGTCATGCTGAGTCCTCACGGCGCGCTCGACCTCGTGTCCGTCGACGAGATGATCGACTGGACCCGCGCTGTCATGGACGCGGCACAGCGGCGCGTGGCGCAGGAGTGGGCCTGGGTCGGGGGCATCCATTCCAACACGCGCACGCGCCACGCGCATGTCGTCATCGCCGGTGGAGCGCTCCGTGGGGCCGACGACGTAACGATGACGCGCCGCCTCTTCGCGCACATGCGGCAGGCTGGCGTCCGTGCCGCCGACGACGTGGTGGCGAACCGAGCGCGGCGCTACGATCACGTGTATCAGATGGGGGTATAACGATGAGACTCTGGCTTCTGCGCGCTCGCTGGCCCCTGGCCGTGGGCCTCCTGCTCGCCCTTATGGCCGCTGTCGGCCTCGGCGTCTCCCGCGTTCTCACGACCTGGGTCGCGCCGGAGATCGCGCGCGTCACGCCGACGCTGGCCTGCACGCTCACGCTCGTCGAGCGGCAGCAATCACCGGTGCGTCTGCTGCCGACAGCGCGGTGGGCCGTGCGTCCCGTGCCCTGGTGCTCACCGCCAGCGTTGCGCCAGGAGGTGCGCCTCGCCTTATGGGGACTCATCGCCCTGGTCGGGCTCATGGTCCTCTCCACCAAGCCGATCCGTAAGATCCTGGCAACGGTCTGGTACTGGGTGCAGGGCGTGGAGCGCCTCGTGCCCGGCACGACGCACGGTCGCGCGCGTTGGGCCACGCGGCGTGAGCTCAGGCGACGCCGCCGGCGACGCGTGGCCGTCCCCTATCTGCTGGGTCGGCGCGGCCGCCTTCCCTGGGCGCGGCGCGCATGGCTCACGGATCTGGAGCAGAACCTGCACGTCCTCATCATCGGGCAGCCCGGCGTTGGCAAGAGCTCGGCCCTCTTCATCGCCAACATGCTGCGCCGCGCCGTGTGGCGGCCACGCGGCTGGCGCCTGCGCCGCCTGCTCCATAAAGGCGATACACGTCCCAGTGGCGTCGCGACCGACCCCAAGGGTGAGTTCTACACGACCACCAGCAAGGCTTTCGGCGCCAACGGCTACCTCGTGCGCCGCCTCGACTTCTACGATCCCCACGGGGCCAAATACAACCCGCTGGCGCACATGGAGAGCGAGGGCGACATGCAGCGCTTCGCCCAGCTCCTCATCGACAATACCGGTGGACGCTCCGACGAACCCTACTGGGACAACACGGCCATGCTGACCATCGTCGCCGCGATCGCTCACCTGAATCACCTGGCGCAGGCCCAGGGGCGCACGGCCGCCACCCTGACCGAGTTACGCGACTTTGTGGGCCGCGCCGACTACGGCACCATGCAGCGCGAACTCTTGCAGAGCGTGCCGACGGCGCGGCGCATGGCCGCCCAGTTCATGGCAAATGTGCGAAAAAAGCCCGAGCTGGAGGGCGCGATTCAGACCGGCCTGCCGCTGCGCTTCCAGTTCCTCAACGACCCCGAGATCGCCGCGGCGACGGCCGGCGACGACATCGACTTCGCGGCCCTGGCCGACCCATCAGGCCCGCCCTGGCAAGTCTACGTCGTCTTGACGCGCGGTCGCGAGGACATTCTGGCACCGCTCACGGTCAGCTTCTTCACGCAGATGTTCGATACGCTTGTCGTGAAAGTCGCCAACGCCCGGCCAGGCGGCGTGCTGGCGCGCCCCGTCATCTGCGACCTCGATGAGGTGGGCACGATCGGCAAGATTGGCGACCTGGCGGCCTGGCTCAACACGGTGCGCTCGGTGGGCGTGTGGCTGCGCCTGGCCGCGCAGAGCTTCGGCCAGATCGTCACGATCTACGACGAGTTGCCCGCCGAGGCCATCGCGGAGGGCTGCCAGACGCATATCTATTTCGGTGGGGCGACGGTGCAGGGGCACGCCGCCGAGTGGATGAGCAAGCAGGTCGGCAAGGCAACCGTCGTACAGCGGCAGGCCAACGCCGGCCGCGACCGCGAGGAGTTCCTCGCCGGCCAAGGCGGCATCACGCGCAGCGAGGCCGCGGCGGAGTTGCTCACGCCCGACGACATCATCCGGATGCCACGGCACCGCATGGTGGTGGTGCCACGCCACGCCTACCCCTACACGCTCCAGGCGGTCCCGTGGGACGCGGATAAGCGTCTTAAACGGGTAGGCGGACAGGTCGGCCAGGACAAGTCCCTAAAGACGATCCCCTCGCTCTTAACGCCGGCGATGAGTGTGCCTGAGCAGGAGCACGAGTGGGCCGAAGTCGGCACGCCACTGCGCGCGCGACCCGTTCACGTCATCTCGTGGGAGTACGATTTATGAGCCGCGCGTCGTGGATTGGCCGCGCCCTCGGCGGCGCCATCGTGACCCGCGTGCTCGATCGCGCGTCCGCGCACAACACCGGCCTACCTCCGTCGGCATTTACACCCGTGGTTCCGCCGTCCCGGCGTGTCGTCACTGTGCCACCGGCGGCGCCCGTCGCGCCGGAGCCGCGACACGGCCCTAACGCGCAACGGGAACCCGCACTCATCGTGGTCACGGCGAGCACTGACCGACTGGCGGCGTTCATGGACCGCTTCTGCTACTACAAGGGCGACCACGCGCGGCAGTACAAGGCGGTCGATCAGGAAACCGGCGAGATCTCCTACGGCTGGGCCAGGGTCGGCAAGCGCCGGCCCGACGACTGTGCCCTAACAAGAGACGTCGCCGAGGCGCACCTGCGCGGCCAGATCACCGCCGGTACGTACCTGCTCGATGACGAGGACCGCTGCCGGCTGCTGGTGCTCGACCACGACGACAAGCGCACGCTGCCCGAGCTGGACCCCGCGCCCGGCCGGCGGCGCGTGATCGAGGAGGACGGCTTGGCCCTGCTGCAGGACTGCCGGCGGCGCCTGGAGGAGCAGGGCATCGCCTGCGCCGTCTCCGAGTCGCGCCGCGGCGGCCATCTGTTCGTGTTCCTCGACGAGCCCGTGCCGGCGCGGGACACCCGCGCCCTGGCGATGCTCGCCCTCGGGACCGACGAGGTGGAGCGCATGCATCGCGGGCACGAGGCCTTCGAGATCTACCCCAAACAGGACAAGCGTGGCGCACGGGACGGGTCGACCGGCTCCAACATCGCCCTGCCATTGGGCGTCCATCTCAAGGACGGCGAGAGGCATCCCTTCATCGACCGCCACGGTGACACGGTCGCGCACACCCTGAGCGGGCAACTCGAGTACGTGGCGTCGATCGAGCGCTGCCGCGCGCGCGCCGTGCTGCACGCCCGGCCCTGGCTGTACGAGGAGCTTGACCGGGCCACGCACCCGGTCAGGGCGCGGACCCCGGAACGCACGAGGGAGCCGGCCCCGGAACGCTCGTTAGGGCCGATTCCCCCCAACGGCGCTAACGAGCGCCGTCAGGACCTCCATCCCAGCCCGATCGCACGCTGGAAGGAATTCTATCCCCTGGACGTCATGCTCGCGCAATACAGCGTCCACGCGCCTCACAGCGGGTCGTACCAGTGCCCCATCGCGGGACACCATGCCGACGGCCGCGACAGCACGCCGAGCCTGTCGGTCAACCTGGAGATGGGCTCAGGCGTCTGGTTCTGTCACACCGGAAACGTGGGTGGGGACAGCCTCAGTCTGGTGCAGCACATGGAAGGGCTACTGTCGCCGAAAGAGGCGCTGGCGTTCGCTAAGGAGCGTTGGCCGGTTCCCGAGCTCGGGCGCGACGACAGGACGCGCTAAAGGAGAGACACTTGTCCATGACGGATCGCTACCACGACATCTTGCGGGCGTTCGCCGACGTAGCGCGGTGTCGTTCGGGCTCGTGTGGGGCACGCCCACAGGCGGCTTGCTGCTCCTGATCCTTGACGCCGCCGGCTACAGCGACGAGTGCGGCGCAAGGATAGACACCTGCCGCGCCGACGCAATCCCAGCGAGGAACGGGGACGCCGGTCAAGTGGACGACACTGCCGTAATGAGACAGGAGCACGTCTTGGAGGGCAAAAACTTGACTATCTTGTTAGTTGCGTCTATGCTAGGTGACATACGCGGTGCGAAAGGCGATGGTGTCACTCATGATGCGAAGAGACAAAGAGGCTACGGGCGCGATGGTTACCTTTCACTTTGCCGGGTTAGACTCGGAAGAGGCGAAGGCATTAAAGGCGCATCTGAATACTGTCGCCGGCCAACTCGGCTACACCTCGCACCGCGGGCCATTGTCCGGCCGGGGCAACGCGGCGGCACTCCTTACAGCCATCGCCAACGGCGAGGTCACGGTAACGCGACGGGAGCGGTCGGACACGATGCCACGGGAACTTGCCATGTAGCATGTAGCGCGGTCGCATCGACCGCAAAAGCAAGAGGCCCACCGGTGCCACCCGGTGAGCCCCTTGCCCGCCTGTCAGTTTTATATCCACTCGGCTCTAGTGCCTGACCATCAGAAGAAAGTCACCAGGGCCGCTAACCAAGGTCCTACGCTTGGGGTGCCAACCCCGCGATGTAGGGCCGTAGGAGGTTTTATGCTCTACACAGAGCATAGCAACGCTGCGCGTCCCTGTCAATGGTCTGATGCGGACAATGGTCACACGCCTACCCCCGCTGCCCCCTCTATCGGCGCGTGGGCGTGCACCGGCTCGGTCGATGTCGGGCGCGTCGTCGCCACTGTGGCGCGGGCCTATAACGAGACCCACCCCGCAGCCGCCGTCGAGGTCACGCCGGCGGCGATCCTCGGTACGGGCCGGCAGCCCGACGTGGCGTGGGCGCGCCATGTATGCGCCTACCTGCTTGTCGAGGACTACCACCTTACGAACATAGCGACGGCGCAGGTCCTTGGACGCGCCGATCACACCACGATCGTCAACAGCCGCGCGCGGATCGCGGTCGCCCTGCCTCGGGACAACCTCCTGACCCGCGTGCTCGATCGCGTACACACGGACCTGACCGGCCACCACTACGATGAGCGCATGCGTGCGCGGCGCGACGAGGACCGCCGGCGGGACTTCGCCGTGGCCACGCCCCGCGAACTGGCCGAATACCGCTACTGGCGACTGCGCGCCCTGCGCACGGCCGCGACGGGATGGGGGGTGCGCGATGGCCTTTAAGCGACCAACCACGACGCCGACCCCCGACGAGATCTTCGACGAGTGGGTCCACAAGCTCAAGCACGCGGAACTGCTCGCGCTGCTCTACATCGTGCGCCGGACCTTCGGGTTCCGCGACCGCTATGGAGAGATCAAGGACGGCGACACAATCAGCCTACGCCAGTTCCACGAGGGCATCGTGACCAGGGCAGGCAAGCGGCTGGACCATGGGTGCGGCGTGCGCAGCAAGACCTCGCTCACTGCGGCGCTCAAGCACCTGGAGGAATTGGGACTGATCCGGGTGCGGCGCTCCGAGAGCGCGGAAAAGGGGAATGAGACGACGTGGTTCGCGCTCGCGTTCGTTGGCGACGACGGGGGCGATGTTCCCCTCAATGGTCCGGCGCCGCCCGACCGCGCGGACGAAACATGGGGCGGACTTGGCGACGGAGGGGTCTCCGTCGCCCCCGATCGGGAGGTCATCCAGGGGGAGTACGATTCGCGTACCCCCCCCGGTACGATCCGCGTACTCCCCGAGTACGCGGATCGTACCGGGGGGGCTGCGCGGATCGTACCGGGGGGAGTACGCAAAACGCACCCACAACAAACAGACGAAACAACAAACAGTACGAAACAACAAACAGATATCTCGAAACGAGGACGCCGCATTGGACACGGGAAACCGCCCCTCGATTCGACCGATTCGATAATCTTAGAGGGAGATATCTCACCGATGGTAACGACCGAGCCCGAGGTGTCGCCCGTCACCGTCACGGTCGCACACCTCGCCGCCGAGTTCGGTGACGACGCGCCACATGCAAGTCGGACGCGGGTGCTCAACATGCAACGCGCGTCAGGGCTCGATGACGCGGCGCTGCTGGCGCTGTTGGACGAGGCTGCGGCGATCACGCGATCTCAGGCTGCGGCGATCACCAAGCGGGGCCGCAGCGGTGGGATCGTCCGCATGCCCTACCTACTCGCCACGCTACGCACCCTCGTTGACACGCCCGACACCATCACATCAACCGCGCTCGTTGCCATGGAGGACGTGTCAACCATGCCTATGCTATGGGCTATCAACGCGCCCGACACGGACTATCTACCGGCGGCGACCGAGGCCGCGGCGGTGTGGCGAGCGGTACTGACCGAGATGCGACGGGACGGGACGCGGGAGAACTACGCTACCTGGTTCGCTCCCACTCAAGCCCTCGCCTTGGAGGGAGAGATGCTGCGGGTCGTTGTGCCGACGGAATCCCACCGGCAGTGGCTGGAGCACAAGCTGCGGCGCTCCGTGGAGCGCGCCTTGGAACGCACCGGCCACGCGGGAGTACACGTCGTGTATGACGTCGTGCCGTTAGGGGATGGCCCGCCGACAGGCGACCAAGCCATGGATCAGGTCGAGGTGATCATCACGCCAGCCCCCGGCGCCGCACCTCCATCAGCGCTGATGGAGGCTGCGGAGTTCGCTTCTCAGGCGGCTATGGCGTGTAGCCCGCGCCTGACTGTGACTGATACCGCGCTTTCCCCGGCGGTGACCTGGGACGGTGTGCCATGATCGCGGCGTCTAAGCCCCTCCGTTCGCCCTTGACGTGGTTCGGTGGGAAGGGCCATTTGGCGCGGCATATCGTGCCCCTGTTGCCGCCCCACGAGGCGTATATGGAGCCATTTTTCGGGGGAGGATCACTGTTCTTCGCGAAACCGCGCGCCCGGCTGGAAGAGTCGTTACGGCAGCATCCGTTGGAGCAGGGGGCGCAATGTCTCTTGCAAGGTCGAGGTGTCGATCAGCCCTCTGTCGGCGCGGACATGGCATCTACGGCACAGGCCGAGGCACGTCCATTCGACGCTAACCGGCATATCTCGATAGGGGATGATGTGGTGTACATCGAGTTTCCAGGGCGTTCGATTGTCAATGCCACACAACTCGCAATGGTTATCAGCCCGCTCCAGGACAAGCCGCTTCACGACGTACCAACCCAGACCGCGATGGCCGGACGGCAAAGGCCCGCCACGCCAGGCGTGATGCTTCTCGCCCGCGATGCTCCGGCCTTGCTTGAAGCGGCTCTTGAGAGTGCGGCGTTTGCCGAGATGGGCGCGGCGCATTCTGACGCGCGCCTCGGGGGAAACGACAGCGCCTTTTCGATGCCCGTTGCGCTGCGTCTTGCGCACCTGCTCCATATGCGTGCGATAGAGGGGATCGGCCCACTTTGCTTTGATGGCCTCGCGCAGTTTGGCGATGCGTTCGGGCGACTGCGGCTTACCCGCGAGCTGCTGACGCAACGTCTCGCAGGTTTCAGACGTCACCTCGTGCCCTTTCAGGCTCTGAGAAATCCTCGCTTTGTGCTCCTCACTGAGCGATTGACCACGAAAGGCTCCGCCCATTTTGGCTTTGATGTCCGGCCGCGCGCAGGTAGCTTTGCGCTTCTCCACCATTTCAGGCGGCTGTTTCACTCCTTTTGGCCACGGCATAGCACATCCCCATCCAACGCATCGGCCATCCCTACTTTTACTTTTATACTCGCAAAGGATGATACATGTCCGGTAAGGGATCATACATGGCGGTCAGTGACCTCGACGGCTCCGTGGTGCGGTTCTATCGGGTGTTGCGCGATCCCGCCGCCTTCGAGCGATTCCGCGTGCTCTGCGAGCTGACACCCTATGCGCGGGAGGAATACGAGGAGTGCCGCGATACCTGGGGCGACGTCGACGACGCGGGCGACCCGGCGTGCCGCGCCTGGGCCTGGTTCGTCGGTGTCCGTCAGGCGTTCGGCGGGGCGACGGGGAGTGCGGCGCGCCACGGATGGAAGTACAGCGTCGGCGTGCCGGGCGTCGTGGTGCCGGGGACGTGGGGCTACAGCGCCACCAACGCCGACGGGACGCGCGTGGCGAGTGCGGCGCAACGCTACCTCTCCGCCGTGGAACGGCTGCCGGACGTCCACCAGCGGCTGCAGGGGGTACAGATTGAGCGCGGCGATTGGCGGCGCGTGCTCACCGCCTACGGCCACGCCGGCGTGTGCGTGTACGCCGACCCCCCGTATGTGTGGGAAACGCGCGCCGGCGACAAACGCGACGCGCACGAGATGACACACGCAAGACCATCACGAGTTGACGACCGCGCTGCTGGCCTCACCGGCGCTGGTCGTGCTCTCGGGCTACCGGCACGACGCGGTGCATCGGCCCCTCCAAGAGGCTGGATGGGAACGGACGGACATCGACATGCCAATCAGCGCGGCGCGCCACCGCGAGGGCCTGCGCCGGATCGAGAGCATCTGGAGAAATCCGGCGGCCATGGAGGCGTGGGAGCGCGCCCGTGCGCAACCATCGCTCTTCGAGGGTCTGGATTGATGAGCGGTGCGACGCACTCCTCCACCCCTGCCATCCAGCTGAAGGTGGGTCGGGACGCCGCAGCGTCAGGCGCCCGAAGGTGTGCCCGTCGCGGCGGCGCCCTGGGCGCGCGCGTACTCCTCGTCGAGCAGGCGGCGCAACGTCCCCGACAGGCCGCCGGGCTGCGCCTTGGCCCACTCGACGCGCGCGGGATCGAGCGACACGGTGTACTTCTCGACGCCCATGCGCGTGCCTGGGGGCCGGCCTTTGCGGCGATCCTGCCGGTCGGCGGCAGCGGTGGTAGCATCGGTCATGGCTACAGCATACCGCATAAATGGATGCTTTATAATACCCTTTATAGGTGGTATAATAATACTATCAAGAGTATCGGGAAGCAAGAAGAGAGGGTCGCGCATGCCTGAACAGCTTTTCACCTGGGGCTACGGTAGCTCGACGCCCGCCGACCTTGCGCATTACATGGATGCCCTCGGCGCCACGCTCATCGACATCCGCTACCGTCGGCGGTCGCGGGTGGCGCACTGGCAGGCGTGGGCGCTGCGCGAGCTCGTCGGCCCCGGCCGCTACCGGGGTATCGAGGAGTTGGGCAACGTCAACTATCGCACCGGCGGTCCCATCAAGCTCTGGCTGCCAAAGACCGGCGTCGCGGAGATCCGCCCCTACGTCGAGCGGGGGCCGTGCATCCTGCTCTGCGCGTGCGCCGACGTCGAGACGTGCCACCGAAAAGTAGCGGCCGATCTGGTGGCCGGGGCGCTAGGGCTGGAGGTCGTGCATCTGCCAGGGCGGTTTAACGCGTGGCCGGGAGGGCGGGTCGCATGAACACCGCCGATTATTGTGATGCAAGCGGCATGGGCGAAGGTAACGTCGTGATCCCCTGCTTCGTGTGCCGCCAGCCCGGCGAGCCCATCTTGTTCAACGCGCACGGCGACGGCGCGAAGGAGGTGGGCATGATCCGCCTGTGCTCCAGACATAGCGACGGTGTGCACGATGCCATCGCGCGGTACCTCATGGTGAATAGACGGCGATGGGAACGCACGCACCCAACCGTGGAGGGCAAATAAATGATCGCTGAAACACGCCCCACGTTCGCCACGCGCGCCGACCTCGACGCACACATCGAGGGGCAGGGGCACGAACTTGTCTGGATGGTCTTGCTGGATGGTGGAACACCCTGGGTCGCGTGCGGGACGTGTGGCACCGCACTCATAGAAACGGCGGACGGCGGCGTGGACGTCGACGAGCATCTGTTAGGGCCGTGCGTGGAGCCAGCGTGGGTGTCGTATGCGTTCAAGGAGGGGGAGTGATGGCGCGCTATGCCTCCGAGACAACGGTCCCGGCGGAGCGCAGCGAGGCGGAGATCCGCGCGCTGGCAAAACGCTATGGCGTGACGGGCTTTGTGTCCGGCTGGCACGGCGCGCGGCACGTCGTCGACTTCGAGCTGCGGGGTTACCATGTCCGTTTCAAGCTGGATCTGCCTCGCTACGAGGATACGTCCGTGTACGATAGCACCGGCAAGCGTCGGCTGCCGGAGGCCCAGCGTCAGGCCGCGTACGAGCAGGACGTGCGCCGGCGCTGGCGCTGGCGCTTCCTGGTGCTCCAGGTCAAGGCCGCCTTCGAGGCCGTCATGGAGTACGGGGAGCCCGTCGAACGGGCCTTCTTGCCCTATCTTGTCCTGCCGAATAACGCCACGGTTGAGGAGTGGGCCATACCGCAAATCGAGGAGGCTTACCGCACCAAACGCATGCCACCGTTGTTGCCGGGAGCCGAAACGATACCTATCATCGCTTTGCCCGCAGCGACAGACGACACATGAGCCCAGGATGACGAGGAGGGCAGATCATATGGAGGCAGTAACGTGGCGCTATTACCGGCGTGGCCCCGACGCCTATGGTAATGAGCCCCGGAATCGCTATGCGCGCGTGTATCTGACCGATGATCGGGACCCACAGCCGGGCTCGTATCTCATGTGCGGCCGCGCCGTGCCAGAGGTGAACGATGTAGACGAGATTATCGTCGGCGACGAGGCGTATGGCCGAGCAAACGAGTGTGCGGCCCGCCATAGGGGCCGTTGAGAGCCCAAGCGTTACTAGGAGGAACGATGCACAAGCAACACATCGTTCGCATTATGGATGATGCCGAACCCGGAGAAATAGGCTATTTAGGCTATCACAGCGACTTTCACGACGATGAGCGTTCGGGGGAGGATGCCACGCTTGAAGAATTGGCCGACATGTGCGACCACGATGCTGAGGCCAGCAATCGTCATTCATTCGTAGGAAATCACCGGCTTTTAGCTGCCTTGCTGTACCGCTATGTGGGGCGCCAGCAAGCCGGGGTCATTATGCGCGACATAGCCGAGCGAGGGGGACTGCATGGTATGAATGGTCAGGGCGAAAATGATAGCTCGTTTAGAGACTTGGGGATACCCGATGGTGACGCGCACTGGGTGCTACCCGCGTAGCGTCGCGTCCCAGGGCACCGAGAGAGCCTAGTCATGCCAGGAGGGCATGGGAGATGCAACCGGATAGACGTGGGAAGCTGCCGACGCACAGGGCGCGTATGGTCCGCGATTGGTGGATCTACGCGGACGACAGCCCCAGCGCGCGGGAGCCGTTCGCTGGACCATACGCCAGCGATACGGAGGCGATGGACGCTGCCGTTAACGAGCACCACTTACCACACTTCACGATCGAGTGGACATGGCGCGGGGACGACGAGCCGCCCGGCGCGGGCCTGTAATGACACAGGGCGAGGGTAAAGCGTCAGGGTGTGAGAGCCTAAAAAGTGACGCTGGAAGGGGGCGGGTGATGAGTGGCAGAATGGGCAGCGCGGAAGCGGTCATTCTTGGTTGCGCGCTTAATGAGGAGTGGGGCGACGTGACCGCACGACTTCAGGAGCTGGCAGGATATGAGTTGGAGGCGCTAGACATGGCGTGCCGGGAACTCCAACGCTCAATTAGACACGATCAAATCCGGCGACGGACTGAGGAGCTTGCAGCTATGACGCCGCAGGAGCAACTGATGGACACGATCCGTCACTTGGGGAGCTGAGGTAACGGATCAGGGCGCTGATCGCGCCGGGCGCAAGCAGAACGACGAGGAGCGGGGCGAGACACAGCGACTGGGGTCATCATGACCCCGATTTGTGCTGGGGGGGCGCGTCAGGAGGCAACCGTGACCATAACGGCCACGGTCGATCGGGGCAAGACGTCGCCACGGGGCGTGTCGCGAACGATACTGAACGAAAGGGGAGCGCACACGGGCGCAACCATCATTGGTCACGGGCATCCAACCGTGTTCGTTATGAACACGGTCGATGGGCCGGGCGCCGACGTGACCATGCGGCGGACGTTGACACACACGCGATTAGGACAACAGAAGGGATGGGCCGCCCCTCCGTGCTCTATGCTGATGGCGTGCGCTGGGATGAGTCGTCGACGACGAGCGACGGGTCAACATGATGGTGATCCATCGGGACACGCGGCCGGTTGATGGGCGTACACGACGTTGACCCATCGGCGCCACCACAAGCGGCCCGCATGCGGGCGATGCCGTGGGGATGGTCAAGGTGTGTGGGCACATGGTTGATCCCGGCCGAGTGGTGGTCACCGGAACCTCCCAGGAAATCCACGCCCTTTAGGCGTGGGGGGAATGGGATATGCCTTGCGTAAGTACCACGAAAGCGGCGCGTATTCTGTGATAAAACGTAACGTAAATGTGGTATACTAGGGCTATGAGCACCCGTACCATCGCCCTGACGTTGCGCCCTACCACCGACGAGCGCGCCGCCCTTGAACGGTTGCGCGTGCAGTTTAATGCGGCGTGCGACTATATCAGCCGTGTGGCGTGGGATGCGCAGGAGTTTAACAAAGTCAGGCTCCAGCGCTTAACCTACGTCACCGTGCGCGCTGACTACGGCCTCATGGCCCAGCACGTCATCCGCGCTATCGCTGTCGTGGCTGATAGCTACAAAGCCGACAAGGCCAAGCGGCACACTTTTCGGCCCACGGGGGCGGTCGTCCTCGATACGCCGCGCCTGTACCGCATCGTCCACAATCGAGTGAGCATCACGACGCTGGGCGGTCGCATCAAGATCCAGTTGGGCATCGGTGGGCATCAGCGGCAGATGCTCAGGGAGGCCGCGAAACTGGCCGAGGCCGACCTCGTATGCGATGAAAAGGGGCGCTGGCGATTGAAAGTATGCGCCCATTTCCCCGACGTGCCTGCGTCCACACCGAACGATGCGCTTGGTGTCGACCTCGGCATCGTCGCTATCGCTACCGATAGCGACGGCGCGCAGTACAGTGGAGCAAAGGTACTGGGACTGCGTGCCCGCTACGTGCATATGCGCCGCAAGCTCCAGAAGAAGGGCACGCGTAGTGCCCGCAAAATGTGTCGCAATCGGAGCAAGCGAGAGCACCGTTTCCAGTCTGACGTGAACCACGTCATTAGTAAGGCGATAGTCCAGCGCGCTGCCCAATCGGGGCGAGCTGTGGCGGTCGAAGACCTGACGCACCTGCGACGCAGGGTACGGTTGAATAGGTCGCAGCGACGAACGCACAGCGGTTGGAGTTACGCCGATCTTCGCGCCAAGATTGCCTACAAGGCGGCCATGGCAGGTGTCGTTGTCGTGGCCATCGACCCACGCTACACGTCCCAGACATGTAGCCGGTGCGGGCACTGCGAGAGGGCGAACCGTCACTCTCAATCCTCCTTTCGATGCCGTCAGTGTGGCTTTGCTGCCCACGCTGATTGGAACGCTGCTGAGAACATTCGTGTTCGTGGCAGGGCTATTTTGTCAGAGAGCCATACATTCCGACCGCTGGTGTCTCAAACGGCGGAGGGACAAGCCCACGGTCTTTAACCGTGGGTATCTGACGAAGGGGTGGACCATCATGGTCCACCCCTTTGACGGTGTGTTAGGCTGGGAACGCAATGGAGGAGATAGGGATGAGCGAACACGAAGGGGACAAGGCGCGGGCGCTCGTGCCCGTCGACGAGCGTCGGGTGACGCTGATGGAGGGGGACGAGGTCCTGGCGGTGCGCGCGGAGGATGGAACCATTTATCTCCCGTTACGGCCTGTGTGCGAGAGCTTGGGGCAGGGTCTGTGAAAAGTCGGTGTAGAGGGGGATGATCGCCCGATGGTAGGGTATAGGGTGTCACACCAACCCGACTATCACGAGGAGACCATCCCTTATGCAGGATACGCCGGTACCGTCCTTT
>JAABUL010003719.1_pt1 | contig 21960 bp, 19 predicted proteins | sample 5559151 | NCBI WGS metagenome assembly JAABUL01 (sample SAMN10711876, study PRJNA513368) | rock metagenome | isolation source: Antarctica rocks | place: Antarctica: Victoria Land, Pudding Butte sud | reverse complement strand
TACTTAGCTCTTTATCTTTCATTAATGACGTTAAAGCTTGATGATCAGTGAACATCTTGATGAGTAGCTCAGTCAATTTCAGCTCAGATCATCAATGCTTGAAGACATGAATGATTGCTAGTAATTTCTTGTCATAGATCTCGTAATTGCACTCAGCGAGACTCAGATTCTTGCTGTAGTAAATCATTGAATGCAATGTTTCTTCGTTGTCATACTGAGAAAGTATGTCATCGTTGACGTAGTTGAATGAGTCTGTTTCAAGAATAGTCTCTTTATTCTGATCAAAATGACGAAGAATAGAAGCTTCAGTCATTCGTTTTTTCATATGATCAAAGATTGTTTGACAAGCTTAATCTCATTCAAATATCATCTCTTTTTGAGTTAGTTGAATCAGAGAATGAACAATCTTCGAAAAGTTCTTTATAAAGCGTCGATAGAAATTGCAGAAGTTGACGAAGAACTGCATCTGAGTGAGATTTGTAAAAGTAGATCATTTGACTACTGCTTGTAATTTTCTGAGATTCATCTTTAGTTCTTCAATGAATAGTAATAGTCTCAGAAAGAAGATCTTCTGAACATGAAACTTGCATTTGTTTATATTCATCTGAAGATCAGTTTCTCGTAGTCTATGTAGAACTAATCATACGTGTCGTTTATGTTTCTTCAGTGTTTTGCTGTAGATGATAATGTCATCTAGATAGATCTGACAAAACTGATGAAGATAGTTAAATAGCACGTCGTTTATATAATGTTGGTAGAAAGTCGAGTCGTTGATTAATTTGAAAGACATCACGTGATATTTGTAGAAATCAAAAAAGATGATAAAGATAGTCAAATCTTCGCTATCTGAGTGCATGCGTAGTTTGTTGAACGTGACAATGATGTTCAATTGAATCAGATACTTGCTTTCTTGTATACAAGTGAAAGTCTCGTTTATTAATGACAAAGAATAGCGATTTCGTTTGATCAAAGCATTGAGCTTTCTGTAATCAATGCAGAAACGCAAGCTATCGTTTTTCTTTTCGATGAATAGTATGAGCAAAGCATATGAAGCTGAGCTAGAAGATATAAAGTCTTTATTCAGATGCTTGATCAGGTAATTCTTCATCTTTTGAAGCTTGTAATCAGACATATGATAGAGACAACTTCAAGAAGATATTTTCTCATTGATCAACTCAATTTTATGATTGTAGAGATGATGAGAGAGTAGTTGATCAGTCATCGCTCGATCAAACACGTCTAGATAGTCATGATATTTTGAAGAAAGCTTAGCTTTGACTTCTTTCAAGATTTCTTCATATGAAAGCTCTTGTAGATTTACATCTTCAAGTTGATTTCTAGCTGTTTTTAAAAGTCGATCGATTTTCGTGATAATGATCGCGAAAGTAGTCACATTCAATCGTTTGACTAGTGATCTATATGCTGCAGTCTTTATCATTGCTATGTTTATTGAATCAAAAGACGAAGCAAAGTTGACTGAATTAAACGATTTCATGATTTTACTGAATGAAGATGACTTCTTGCTGAGTCAAGTGACAACAGAAGAGATAGATTTCTTTAGTATTTGAGTAAAGATTGAACTCTTCTGTTCTATCGCGATTTTCTTGCTTGAAAGAACAGTTGAATGAGCTTTGATAAAAGCTTTGATATGAGCTTTGAAACTAGAAAATTGAAGATGATCATCTTTCATATCAATAGTCATCTTGATCTTGTTCATTCATGTTTTTTCAAGAATCATCTGATGTTGATCTAATTGAGTGATCAGCATAAAGACGAAACGTTTCATATGATCTTGAACAGTTAGATTCAAATAAATTGCATGAGTAATGAGCTTTTTTGCATAATGATCATCGAATTCTCTTATTGATTTGAGCTTGATTAAAGATAAAGATTTGATTTGCAACTGATCACAAACATTCTGCGCGATTAATTCATCAATGAACGAATAGTCAGCTGCTTCAGTGTCAATCAATGACTTTAATGAGTAACTAATTTCATTGCTAGATAGTACACATTCAATAGTCAAAGATTTCAAAGCAAAGAGATCATTTGAGCTGCTCGTTGTTGAAGAAATTAACACATCTTTCATTGCATCTTTGATGAAAATCACTAGTTTTTTGTCTCATTCTTTGATTTCTCTGTAAATAATTTCTTCTCTTCTTTTGACATGATGATCTCATTGAGACAAGAAATGAATGCATGAGATGTTGAAGTACTAGTCTTCAGCTGAGAGCAGTTCTTTGAAAGATGACTTGATACTTTGCAGTTGAAGCAGATGATTGACATTCTTGATCATTCAGATTTGAGAGTGAAAAAAGTAGCGAGTTGAACATAGCTAGTAATTGAGACTGAAGCTGAGATCAACAAAGAAACAAAACGTTTTTTCGAAGTTGCTATTGATTTGACTGTTTGCTGCTCATTACGTAGCTGATAATTGACTCGTTGTTTGTTATTCACATCTTGAAGAAAGATCTTGAACTTATTAAGCGAACTAAACTCTATGAGGCAAACTGACAGCACGTTCTGAAGACGATTGTTGATTTTATTCTGAATGTCGTTCATCAGAGTGATATTGTCATAGTTCAGAAAGCTGAATATTCTAGTGAATTCTGAATAGAAAGAGCTGAAGAGCTTGTTGAGCTGCTTCAGAGTGACGTATTCATGATGACACTTTCAAATCAGATTTTGATCTTCATAAATTTCTTTCAGATGTTTCAGTAGCTTTGATAGTGATTGATAGAATGAGAAAGCATCAACATGATGCTTTGCATAAATTTGCTGATCAGCATCGTCTTCTAGTCTGAAAATCACATAGACAATATGAATCTTTTCAGTAGAGTAATGATTCGCGTTGACATTGAGCTTGTCAGCTATTTTGATGTTTCATGTCTTTCAGATAGAGTCATTTATTTCAATGAAGATGAGTAAATTTGAAAGCTTGATGAACTTGTGATGATCATTTTCGTTTTCGTTATCAGATAAAGTAGAAGATTCTCGTTGAGAGCGAGCTTCTTTCTGATTGACTCATTGCTCAGCTGACTGAGTATCTTGACGAGGCATAGATCGATCAGCTTGACGTTGTTTCGCTCTGAAGTTCAATTGATCATCTTGTAACTGACTGATCTTTTTCTCTAGCTCATCGTTTTTATCAAAAGTGACTTCTAGTTGTTTCGCTCTCTTTTTGTGATCATCTTGTACAAGAAGTCAATGTTCATTGAGTTGTAGAGTCAAGTCTTGCTGACTTTGAAGTTTGTTCAGCATATTGATGACTTCATCAAGTTGATTGCTGACTCAATGAAACAGTTGTTCTTTGATGTTTATATTTCATGAGATAGCAGCTTTCTTAGCTTCAACTGAAGCATTGATGAGTAGAAGTGAAACTCTTCTATTGACAATGCTTCTAAGCAGGCAAGTTGTTTGAGACTCAACTGACTTAACGTTGCAAGTCATGATGAAAGAAGATAAAAGTTGTTGAGGTAAGAGTAAATGAGAGATTGATGTTTTTTGAAAAGTGAAAATTCAAAGAATTTCTTGTGAATTTCAAATAATAATTGAGTGCTTTATTTGAAGAATCTCTTGCAAATAGAATGATGAAAAAAAGATGTAGAATCGAAGAATTTCTTGCAATCTAAAATGATGATGCAAATTTGAAGAATCTCTTGCAAATTTTTCTTACTGAATAGATTGTTTCATATCATTTATTCATCAATAGCAGAGTAAATGATAAGCATTTATCTAATGTTAAAGATCAGCATAAAGCGAGTCATATGAGTGTCATTTAACTAGAAGATAAATGCTAAGAAAGAAAGATAGCTACAGAAAAGAAGCTGATTACATATGTATGTTTCTCAGTTGACGTTAGACTCAATAAAGACTAGTCAAGATGAAGAAGTGAGAATAAATTTGACAAGACTAGAAAACTGAGTCTGACAAGGCTAGAATCATGACAAATAGTACTATGCAAATCAAAAAAGAGCAACTACATCAATTCAAAGATGTATTAATTCAAATTTTTTTTTATTCTTACTCAATTCAACACTCATTATGAGTCTATGCAAGATTCTATATACTGTAGCAAATGCTGCGCTAGCGCAGCGTTCTTTTCGCATCAAAAATCGCTTCTTTCTGCGCTTTATACTATAACTGTTCTCAATGCAAGAACTTTATGAGTTTATTTATTTCTTATTTCTTCTTTCTTTCATCTGACTCTTTAATGATGTCACAGCTTGAAATTGATTCAGTATGCTCGTTGAAAGTATCATTTGAATGATCATCATTATTGCGCTTATGATTTCTAATAACTTTCTCAAGTTTGTGATGTTTTCTTTTCATTGCATTGCTTTTTATTCTACTTTTCATTTGAAACATGTTAATAAAATGTGCTTGATTGACATTTAATCTCTGTCACATTCGCACGTCATTATAGCAACATTAAGTACTCATTTCTCATGTAGAAATTGATTGAAGTCAATCTTTCTCATGTGTAACTGCGTCAATAATGCGCTGTGAGACTTTGCATGATCTCTGTATAAATGCAGATGCTGATGAGTCATCTCTGATGTCAGATATTGAAAATGAGCTGCGTTGAATTTCTCTCTTCAAATTACTCTTTATGTCTGTTTAATCTGTTTCTGTATGAACATCAGTCACGTCATCATCTCAATGCATTGATGCTCAATCAGCAATAAAGATAATTCATGTACATTGTCAATCATCTTGTCTGCTGCTTTATTTTCAAACACTTCTGCGTGTTTTGTCACTCAATGTAACTTCAGCATGACTTCTTAAGATTGAATGTTCTCATGTGCAGTCTGAACTTGTCACAAACATGTCTAATCTTTTGTTGATATTATGACTTTTACTGTTTTCAGAAAGATCTGACTGTCACTGTATATTTTGTATATCTTTTCATGACACTCTTGATTTGCTGTCACTACGTCTGCAAAATGTTTCGCTCTTGCGACTAATTCTTTCAGCTCATCATGATGAGTGATGACTAAAGTCAATTTTCTCAGTCTCTTATTTAGCTTTCAGTTCATTTTCATCATGATTGCTGTAACATCATCTCTGCTGTCACTATCATTCAAGTAAACTCTTTGCTTCAATGCAAATGTGTTGAGATTGTATTATCTTATTGACATTTTCTTGTTTATGACTATAATTATCTTCAATGACTTTAATCAGAGAGTCACTGTGTAAAGATGATTTCAATTTATCTTCATTTGTCTGAATGTTTCTTTCATTCACTTTCACTTCAACTGTAAAGATGTTTTACACAGCTTTGATTTTCAATCTCTTTTGAATGTCAAGTTGTTGTAAATTCAACGCACTGTCATCTTGATAACTTCGTCTGATTTTCAAGAGTTCATGTTTGTTATTGATTTTTGTATCAGCTTTCGTAAGTGAATATTTATCTACGTCATGTTCATTTTCATCTGTAGAATTTCTGTTGATGTTGCATGATAAACATCAATGATCTGTTGCAATGCTCTTTCTTGCATTGATTTCAGCTTAACATTCAAACTCTTTCAATGATCTTTCACTCTCTGTGATGTATATTATATGATGATTTCGTGACTAAGCAGAGAGCGCGTCATCACGAAGTATATTTGCTTACTTGTCATCATTGATGAGTCTCAAGTAAACTTGATGATTGTCTGCATGATTTTTTGTTTAATCACTAGTTTTGCTTTGACATGATGCATGTAAGTCGCTCATTTCAGCTTGAAGTTCAGTTGAACTTTCAAGATTCTGATATTTAATTTCAAGTTGATCTGATATTTTATCAGCTTTACATCAACTTTTATATTGAATCATTTAGAAGTTTTCATAAAGTGAATCAGCTTATGCTTTGTCATTAAGAATTTGATGTCATGCGTTTTTGATCATTGTTCACATCTATCATAGATTTCGCTAAGAACTCTGCAATTGCATTTCATAAACTTCTCATATGTTAAAATATTGATGTCATTCACGAAGTCTATGAAGTTAGTTCTCAGCTTGATGTTGTCACATGCTTTTAACAAGTTTGCATTGTAAAACAGATATAATATCAACAATAGTGAAAAGTCTTGTGATATATTAATGTTCACGCTGCATTTTGTTGTCATGTAGTCACTTATCAAAAATATATTGTATACGTTGCATACAACATACATAGAGCATAATTTCTATGCTGATTTTTCTTTTAAACTCAAGAAGTTACTTAAAGAGTTTTCTTATGACAGATTCACAGTTTAAGATGAATAAAATCTTTTACTGCTCAGATTTTGATAGTTTACTTCTTAAGCATGAGTTGCAGATGTTTCATCTGTGATATACATGTATATCACAGTCGATTTCTTCTTTAATCACATTGATACACATTACTGTTTTCTCAAGCTATATAAATGATGTCTTTGACTAAAGATTGATTTTATCATCAAGGCATTTGAAAGTCAGAACTCAGTGAAGAAATGAAATTCTTAAGATCGACAGTCATCATCATTGTATATCATGTCTTGCAGACGCTTGCTTTGTTGATAAGACATGCAACTCATCTGTTTTGTATTATTTGTAAAGATTTTTCTCATGCAAATCAATCATGTCTTGCAGAAATGTTCATATGCTACACTTTTAATCAGACAGCGTAGTTCAATCATTCTTTACTAATTTGCTTATGTTTCTCTTCTCTTAATGAAGTCTTCTCATCAGCGTATCACTTATGTATAGAATGTCTGTGTCTGAACGTCTGTTAAATGATATTAATGAGACTTTCAAGTTTGCTTATGTTAAACTTAATGAGTCTTGTGAGTTGCTTATGTTGTAGTAACAGACACGCAGTCTTAACAAGATTTATATGTAGTTAGCATGTAGATTTAAAGAATGTTTATGATTCAGATTCTTTCTGCTAATTACTCTCAACAAATCAAACACAAGAATGTTCTGTTTCAGTTCTTGTTGTCGTGATGACAAGATACTGAATTGAATAATTTTCATAAGCGATTTTTCTCATAGTTCTGCGTTTTATTTGACTTTCTCATCTGCGTGTAAATTGCTTATAACATGTGCATTGAGATTATTAAAGTCTGTGCAATCGCAAAAACTCTGCATGCGATCAATGCACAGCGCTTTATCATCATGTAATGTCTTGATGTCATTCAAACTTTTGATAATCTTTAAACTTTACTGTAGTTAAACAGTAAATTTGTAGTCAGCATCATGTACAGATGAGTTTCATCGCTGATCTGTATTAATTCATTGCTTTGCTAAACATCATGAATAAGATACTGAAATCAATCATGATCAAAAGATTAAGTGATATTATTGAGACTCATCACATGCTTTTAAATGCTCAAATGAGAATGAGATGCAAGTGATTCATGATTTCAGCGCTGAATTTACTAGTAAATCAAGTATATGCAGTATGAGACTGCAAAATTAAGTACATGATCTTCATGCTTAATTTAGATGTCATTGAAGTGTTTAATCATGTTTTACACATCAGACTTTTGCACACTTTAAGAATGAGAAAAACATCAAACTACATAATTGAATGAACTTGCAGCTTTCTGAAAGACAGAGAATTATTGTTGATGTTCAATGAACAAATCAGTGTGATGCAATGAGTAAATGCTGACATATTGCAAGAATTTCTCATATCATCGATTTTCTTTCTATTCTTTAACGCAAGCTTAATCAAAAAATGCAAAGCTTTAAAAATTAAAATTGAAGTGCTTGACTTCATAAATGACATCAATATTCTGATCTATGACAAAATCACAGAATCAATCTGCAAAACACTGAGCTGAGCACACAACGTCTGTATAAAGTGAGCTTGAATTCATAATGCTACGTTCGCTTCAGAGAAATATGAATTCACACACTTCACTTGCAAGTCAAAAAGATTTAACATGACAGTCAATTTACACATAGAAAACTTGATAATAAAGTTGAAATCAAATGTATGAGTTCTTGAAGTTCAATTGAACATAAAACTACAATGAGATTTGCATCTTCATCAAATAGAAGCAGATCATGTCATTAAGATGCTGATGCTTAGTCAACTTGAAATCTTCATCTGAGAAACTACATTCACAAAAGCAAGACAAATATACTCAGTGATGATAAGATCAGAAATGACGTTCGAGGCATTAATATGACATCAACGTGATAAAGAAGAAGAATTGTTGAGTATGAAATGAAGACTAGAAACTCTTCAGAATTAAGCATTGCATCATGTAATCAACATCTTTAAGAAAGTGAACATTGAAATGCTAAAAGTTGAAACATATACATTCTTGCTACATGTTTATCTGAACAAGCTACAGAATCAAGTCACACTACGCAGTTGAATCTGTTAGAGATCTGTCTAAAGCGAGTCAAATAGAGATGTCATTTAACTAGAAGATAAATGCTAAGAAAGAAAGATAGTTACAGAAAAGAAGCTGACTACATATGTGTGTTTCTCAGTCAACGCTAGACTCAATAGAAACTAGTCAAGATGACGAAGCGAGAATAAATCTGACAAGGCTAGAAGATTGAGTCTGACAAGACTAGAATCGTAACATTATCTTTCTTCTTTGATGATTCATGTTCACATAAATGTATTTTCTGCTTGACTCAATTGATTGCTTAATCATAATTTTACAGACTCAGATCTGTTAAATCATGATTGATTGAATTGTTGATTAGCGCGAATTGTTCAAGTATTGAATATGAAAATCATCAATGATTTTCTGAGTGTTCATAAATTCGTCATCATCAGCGTTGTATCAATTAAGATCATTGTCATAGTCATTTCATTTGACTTTATACTGAAGTCATCTTCGATATTGACGAAAATTCAATATATCATCGATTTCTCACTCGTTTTCGTCGTTTATCATTATTGAATCTGAGAATTCATTCTTTTGATCAGGCAAGAGATCATCAACGACAGAGCGAAGCAGATCAGAATGAAATACATCATGAACATGCATAAACTCTGATAATTTCAGTTTATATGAAGAGTCAACAAGATCTAGATTGATGAAAGAATCGAGCATTTTGTCATTTAGCTTCTTGAAAGATTTCGCTGTAATGATGTTTCTTTCATTCAGAAACATCTTTGATTCAATCTTATAATTGATCTTCTTTCTATGCTTGTTAGCTTGATTCATCATTTGTTTCTGTGTTTTGATCAAAGCTTCACAAGCAAAGATCAATGTCTTGTTCATTTGTTCAGATATATTCTTGACTCGATCGACTTGCAAGCGTTCGCAAGTGCTTTCATACTCGATGATGTCAGAGTCAAAGCTCATACAAGAATGAAAGCTCTTGTTTATGAAGAAGAGAATCAAGAAGATGACTGATGACAAGATGTTATTGTCAACAAACTCAATCATGAATAGTCACTTAGATCAGTCATTCTGCATATATGAACAAAAGAATCAAAGATATTGCTTAATGTTTTGATTGACTCATTCACTTTTATCATTGATCTGAGAATGATAGGCGATAAACAATTGAAGGGAAATGCTCAGTCGTTTGCAAAGAAACTTTCATAGTATAGAGGTGAATTGCGAACTTCGATCAGATACTATGAAGCTTAATAAATCATGAGTTCAATATACTTATTGAATCAGCATTTCAGCTGTCTTTTCGACAGTGATATCTTCATCATCAGTGATGCAAGAAATATAATGTCTTTTCTTTGACAATTTGCAGATGATCATCAGAATAGCGTTGTACTCGCTTGAATTAAATAAATCAGTAATGAAGTTCATTGCTATGTCTTGTCATCGCTGTTCAGATATTGATAAAGATTAAAGCAAGTCGTTTGATTTATTTCTAGATGTCTTTGAACGTTGACAGATATAGCAGTTTCGAATATATCGATCTATCGTTTTTCGCATGAATGATCAATAGTAGTTTCGCTTTATGACTTTCACAGTTCTAAGAATATCAGAATAATCGACTGATGATTGATCATGCATCTCACGAATCAGATTCATTTGTAGAAGCTCATTGAATGAGACTCATAGCTGACTATCATGATACAAGATTTCATTCTGAGTTTGACAATTCTTCAATTTGATATCTTCATATTATGTCTCATCTCTTGCTATTGCTTCGCGAAGTAGCGTACAATTCTCGTCGATTTCATTAGTCTCAAGAATCTGTTTATAGATTGATTCACTGATGTTCTTCTTTAGATCAGCAATTTTCATTCAATTTGAAGTCAGAATAGTGATTCATTGATAGCAAACATGCTCATCTTCTGAATCTCTGAGCATGACGTCAGCTCAACGAGTTAATGCATTGATCTTGATGTTCTGTTTGTCAGAGCGATACATTATTCTAAAGTTGAAGTCAGTGAGCTTCTAAACTCAGCACATCTGATGTTTGCTCAGCTTTTTATCTTTCATCAACGAAATGAGCGCTTAATGATCAATGAACATCTTGATAGAAATGTCAGTTAACTTCAGTTCAAGTCATCAGTGTTCAAATGCTCAAATGATGATCAGAAGTTCTTTATCATATATCTTGTAGTTGCATTCAGCAGAAAACATGTTCTTGCTATAGAAGACAATTGAATGTAGTACTTCTTCGTCATCATATTGAGAGAGAACTTCATCGTTGACGTAGTTGAATAAGTTGATTTCAAGAATAATCTCACAAGTTTGATCAAAGTGACGTAGTATAAAAGTCTCAATCATACATCTCTTCATATGGTCGAAGACAATCTGACAGACTTCATTTCATTCAAATATGATTTTCTTTTGAGTGAGTTGAATCATTGAATGAACAATCTTCGAAAAGTTCTTGATAAAGCGTTGATAAAAATTGCAGAAGTCAATGAAGAACTGCATCTGAGTGAGATTATTGAGAATAAATCAATTAACGACTGCTTGCATCTTTCGCGAGTTTATCTTCAATTCTTCGATCGATATCAAAAGTTCTAGAAAGATAGTTTTCTGAACATGAAACTTGCACTTGTTGATGTTTATCTGTAGATCAGCTTCTTGTAGTTTATTCAAGATTAATTGTACATGTTGCTTGTGTTTCTTCAGTATTTTGCTGTAGATGATAATGTCATTTAGATAAATCTGACAAAATTGATGAAGATAGTCAAATAGCACGTCATTCATATAATGTTGATAGAAAGTTGAGTTGTTGATTAATTTGAAAGACATCACGTGATATTTGTAGAAATCAAAAGAGATGATAAAAATAGTCAAATTTTCGCTGCTTGAATGCATACGCAGTTTGTTGAAAATGACAATGATGTTTAATCAAGTCAGATATCTGCTATCTTGAATACAAGCGAGAGTTTCGTCTATTAGTGATAAGAAGTAGCGATTTCGTTTGATCAAAGCATTGAGCTTTCTGTAGTTTATACAGAAACGCAAGCTATCATCTTTCTTTTCGACGAATAGTATGAGCGAAGCGTATGAAGCTGAGCTAAAAGATATAAAGTCTTTATTCAGATGCTTGATCAGATAATTCTTCATCTTTTGAAGCTTGTAATCAGACATATGATAGAGACAACTTCAAGAAGATGTTTTCTCGTCAATTAACTCAATTTTATAATCATAAAGACGATGAGAGAATAGTTGATCAGTCATCGCTCGATCAAACACGTCTAGATAGTCATGATATTCAGAGAGAAGCTTAATCTTGACTTGCTCAAGAGTTTCAGCATGAAAAAGCTCATGCAGATTCACTTCTTTAGACTTGTTTTCAACTGTAGTTATGAGTCGATCGATTTTCAAGATGATAACAGCAAAGATCTTGATGTCTGATTGTTTGACTAACATTTTATATGTCGCTGTTTTTATCATTGCTATGTTCATTGAATCTGACGTTGATTTAGGAATTTTGACGCTAGTTAAAGCCGCGTCGCGCGATTTTAACTGTTCAATTAGTTTAACTGACTTCTCATTGAGCTGACTGAAAGAAAGTGATTTTTAACTGAATTGAGATGTAACGAAAGTGAAAAATCTCTTCAGTATATGAGTAGAAGTCAAGCTCTTCTGTTTCGTGATTGTTTTATTGCTTGAGAGTGAAACAATCAATTTCTGACTAGAGATGAAATTCGAAAATCGAAGAAAATCGATTTGCATATCAATTACTAGATTGATTTTGTTCATTCATGTTTTTTCAAGAATCATTTGATGTTGATTTAATTGAGTAATCAACATAGAAGCTGTGTCAATCATATGATCTTGAACAGTCAGATTTGAATAAATGACATGAGTAATAGATTTCTTATCATAATGATCGTTGAATTCTTGAATTGACTTCGCTTTGATCAAAGTCAGAAGCTCAATTTGCAACTGATCACAAACAATCTGCGTGATCACTTCATCAATGAACGAATAGTCAGCAGCTTTGATGTCAATCAATGACTTCAATGAGTAACTAATTTCATTGCTAGATAGTACACATTCAGTAGTTAAAGATTTCGAAGCAAAGAGATCATTTAAGCTGCTCATTGTTGAAGAAATTAACACATCTTTCATCACGTCTTTGATGAAAGTCACTAGTTTTTTGCCTCATTCTTCGATTTCTCTGTAAATAATTTCTTCTCTTCTTTTGACATGATGATCTCATTGAGACAAGAAATGAATGCATGAGATGTTGAAGTACTAGTCTTCAGCTGAGAACAGTTCTTTGAAAGATGACTCGATGCTTTGCAGTTGAAGCAGATGATTGACATTCTTGATCATTCAGATTCGAGAGTGAAAAAAGTAGTAAGTTGAACATAGTTAGTAGCTGAAGCTGATGTTGACGAAGAAACAAAACGTTTTTTTGAAGCTGTTATTGATTTGACTGTTCGCTGCTCATCACGTAGCTGATAATTGACTCGTTGTTTGTTATTTACATCTTGAAGAAAGATCTTAAGCTTATCAAATGAGCTAAACTTTATGAGGTAAACTGACAACGCGTTTTAAAGATGATTGTTGATTTTATTCTGAATGTTGTTCATCAGAGTGATATTGTCGTAGTTCAGAAAGCTGAATATTCTAGTGAATTCTGAATAGAAAGAGCTGAAGAGCTTGTTGAGCTGCTTCAGAGCAACGTATTTGCAACAACACTTTCAAATCAGGTTCTGATCTTCGTAAATTTCTTTCAGATGTTTCAGTAGCTCTGATAGTGATTAATAAAGTGAGAAAGTATTAATATGATGCTTTGCATAGATTTGCTGATCAGCATCATCTTTTAGCCTGAAAATCACATAAACAATATGAATCTTTTCAGTAAAGTAATGATTCACGTTGACATTGAGCTTGTCAGCTATTTTGATGTTTTATGTCTTTTAGATAGAGTCATTTGTTTCGATGAAGATGAGTGAGTTTGAAAGCTTGATGAACTTGTGATGATCATTTTCGTTATCAGATAGAGTAGAAGATTCTCGTTGAGAGTGAGCTTCGAAAGTTGAGCTTCGTTCAACTTCAGAGTGACGAATTAAAACTGAGATCGTAGAAGCTTCTTTTTGATTGACTCATTGCTCAGCTGACTGAGTATCTTGACGAGGCATAAATCGATCAGCTTGACGTTGTTTCGCTCTGAAGTTCAATCGCTCGTCTTGTAGCTGACTGGTCTTTTTCTCTAGCTCATCATTTTTATTAAAAGCGACTTCTAGTTGTTTTGCTTTCTTTTTGTGATCATCTTGTACAAGAAGTCAATGTTCATTGAGTTGTAAAGTCAAGTCTCGTTGACTTCAAAACTCGTTTAACATATTGATGACTTCGTCAAGTTGATTGCTGACTCAATGAAACAGTTGTTCTTTGATGTTTATGTTTCATGAGATGACAGCTTTCTTAGCTTCGACTGAAGCATTAATGAGTAGAAGTGAAACTCTTCTATTGACAGTGCTTCTAAGCAGGCGAGTTGTTCAAGACTCAACTGACTCAACATCATATATCATGATGAAAGAAGATAAAAGTTGTTGAGATAAGAGTAGATGAAAGATTGATGTTTTGAATTGATGTTTTTTGATGAGTGAAAATTCAAAGAATTTCTTGTGAATTTCAGGTAATAATTGAGTGCTTTTTTCAAAGAATTTCTTGCGAATAGAATGATGAAAAAAGATGTAGAATCGAAGAATTTCTTGCAATTTAAAATGATGATGCAAATTTGAAGAATTTCTTGCAAATTTTTCTTACTGAATAGATTGTTTCATATCATCTATTCATTGATAGCAGAGTAGTTGATGATGAGCATTTATCTAATGTTAGAGATCTGTCTAGAGCGAGTCAGATAGAAGTGTCATTTAACTAGAAGATAAATGCTAAGAAAGAAAGATAGCTACAGAAAAGAAGCTGACTACATATGTGTGTTTCTCAGTCGACGCTAGACTCAATAGAGACTAGTCAAGATGACGAAGCAAGAATAGATCTGACAAGACTAGAAGACTGAGTCTGACAAGGCTAGAATCATGACAGAATCAATGACAGAATACAGAAGACTTGATGAGCATGCAAAATCATATGTGCTCATTTGATAAAAACTAATAGACTCATCTTTCACTCTTTAATCTTCAAAAAAATAATGTTTCTGAACGTTTCAATTTGCAAGAAAGCAAAGATACAGTTTAAATGCAGATGACTCAATTTCTTAACGTTGATTCAAATAAGTGAATGTGCAATCACACAGTTTCATAAAAGTCAATGAGATTCTTGATGAAAAAACTACAAGAAATGCATTGCAGATATTAATGCATCTTTCGCTTAAAGATCTCATTTATCAAAGAAGTCAGTAAGAATGCGTAATGATTTTCAGAAGATTGAAAACACTCTTGCAACTTACATCAAAATTGAACGCATAAAGCTGAATGTTTATCTGCACTTAAAAAATGTATTGAGCATGAATAGCTCTTGATGCAATTGCGAATGAAATCATCAGACAGTCAAGCATATTCTGATGCATTGTTTGAATTAAATGCATCTTCAATTGAATATGTTACAAGATGTTAACTTCACAAACTATTGAATTATCATCTCAATCACGAAGAATCTCAAGACAATAGTGAGAATGATGATGAAAATGAAGCTGCTGAAGCAGTTTAAAATGACAAGAACACTCATTCTTTAACATGCAATCATCATAAACAAATTTGATACAAAGTCTCAGTTTTATTGTCTCAACTGCATGTAACAGTTGTATAAACAGCGAGCGATTTTATACTTCAAAGAGTTTTGTTCACTCAACACACATAGCATAGATTTTTCTCATGAATCGATTTAATCAATGTCATAAAAATGTATGAATTATTATTATTATTATTGATATCGCTTGCATATCTTCGCTATTGACTATGTCTGATCTTGATGTGCATGTAAATTTCTTTGCGTTTTTCGCAACAAATATCAGTACTCTGACACAAGTATTCTGAACATTTGATTTGATGCAGATAAACGACGAATGTGAAATTGTTATATTCTCATCTCTCATTCATGATTCTTGTAGTATAACAATGTCTGTCTTGTTTTTCGCAAATTTCATGCATGCATGCATAATTTGCGTTGATCTTGCGCAATTGTGTTGTAGAATTCAAATATTCAACATGTTTGCAAAGCTTTTGTCATTTGCGTTGTTTTGTGACATTTCAAATGCAATACTCATTACAATTTCGTGACTAGATGATCTTTTTGTGAGCTAATAGACTGAGCTGTTTGATATGTTTTGCACATTACGTTGTTTGCAAAGTGCGCATTTTGACAGTTGCATCATCTAGAAATCATGTGATTGCATGATTGCTTGTTTTCGCACGTAGATAATTAACATTTATGCTCTCAGATCTGATGATTTCGCTCGCAGTACAAGCATCTTGATGATTTGTTACATTTGTTCTATAAATGCTTGAAGATTTGACATTTTTAACATTGATCATTTGATTGATAATCTTAATATTTGACTGTTTGATATGTTGATTTTGCAGCTAAAAGTTGTTTTTTCAGATGTTTTTGCACTTTTGTTTTGATTCTAAATGCTAAGATCATTAATGCATGTCTGTTTCGTGATTGATTTTCGCTCTTCAATAATCATATAGAATTAATTATTAGTTTCAATTCAAGATTGTACGACTTTAACTCAGTTTTTAGATTTTTTATTTCAGTTTTCGTGTTGAAGATTTCAATTTTCAGACTGTGTATAACTATTTTGTGTCATTTCTCATCTTTCTTAATGCTTTTAACATCAAAAACATACTTTCATATTGCTCTTTATGCTAGTAAAACATCTGCTGTGTATTTTTTCAAGACTGTCAGAACAATGTTGTTTTTCTTTTGCATTTTGACTATCATGATGACTATTAGATCGATTTTCGCCTTTTTCAATGTGTTATTCATTGAATCTCGCATTTTCATCGTCTTTAAAGTTCAGTTCTCATTTTTGAAATTAACAATAAGTCTTCTTTTGCAATACAATATTTCTTGTGATTTTGGTGAGAATTTCTTGATAATCAGATTTCATTTGCCTGCATTTGCATTTGCAGTTGCATTTGTATTTGCATTTGCATTTGCGCTTGTGACTTAAGCTGCTTTTTGCATATATGTGAGCTTCTGCGTTGATTTTTGCAAATTTTGCATGACTTGCAACGTTTGCGAAACCTGCGTCTTCTGCAAGATTTGTGAATTCTTTGTCATTTGCTTTGCGTTGATTTTCTTTTTGATGTTTTCAGCATTTTGTTGAATCAATTGTAGAATGATCTTTAGTTTGTTGTTTGTTTAACTTTGAAGTTGATCAATTTGCTTCTGAATTGAGTTTTCTATGCTTTCATTGCATGCTCTTTGAATGTAGATTAAGTTATGATTTATAGTCTCTTTCTGTTCTGATATTGCTTGTCTTAGCTGATTGACTGCAAATTCAATTCTTTCACGCAGTCTTTTTATCTGCATCTTTTTAAAGATGACATCGTAGCACTTGCTAGTACTAACTTCGATGCTAGCTTCTTTTTGTAAACTTTTCATCGCTTTTCGCTTTTTCATTTCTTTGAATTTCACAATCGCTTATGTTTGCTCTTTTTGCTGCGAATTTGCATTTCGCAAATTGATTGTATTCTTATCGTTGTGCGCATTTGCATGTGAATTTAGCATTAATGCATCAAGTGAACTAAACATGTATTGCGTTTTTCTATTTGCTGATGTGAGCGATTTTTGTTGACTGTAAAATAAATCGACAATGTCGTTTTGCAGTTGTTTGCTTGTTGATGAACTCATGCTAAGTTCATCTCATAGATTTATTTCAATCTCTAACGTTGACTTTTTGATTTTTATCATTGACATTTTAAGTTCTGACGCTAAGTTATTGCTTCTGCTGAGTTTCACGTTACTATTCGCGAAACGAGACGAGAAAAAGTGCATAAAGCGACTCTTTATATTTCTTTTCATAAAGAGTTTTTTCGAGTTTCAAACTTCAAACTTCTAGAAAATTTACTTGACATCACTTAAATATTTCTTTAATCTCTTATTCAAAGCGTTTCACATAAACAGTAACTTTAGTGTAGAGATTTCTCAATTTCTATCTTGAAATCTGCAATAAATCGTCTTCTGTTATTAACTTATGTCAGATAAAAATAATATAAATCTAGTCTGCAAGAATCTAGATTACTCTTTTTGATAGAAAATGCTTGACGCAATTGCTTTATATCTCATGTATCAAAGTAGTCACATTATTTTGCTCAGAATAGTAATGACTGATCTTGACTTATTGTCTTACACATCAAGAAAAGATAAAACAGATAGTGATTTGATAAGAAATGCTGTACTTCTCTGAAACAACGTTGTTCTCTGTGCAATCTTTGAGCGCAAAAGAGTTCAATTTCAATTTTTGCGTCAGTATGCAGTCTTCTGTGTTGTTCTTCATACAGTGAGTGTACAAAACTATATTGAAAATCTTCAATTTAATGTATTCAGATTTGATTGAAAATGACTATCATTCAAAAATATGACGCGAAGACACGAAAATTATTTTAAAAAAATCAAATAAGTTGAATTATTCAATTTTGAAGACATACAGAATTATTACGCTGCTAAACTGTTTAGACAAAGTAGCAGAAAAAATAATAGCAGTGCAACTGTCTTACACAGCTGAAATTAATGATAAGTTGCTGAATTTTGATCAAATGAAAGACAGAAAACAAAAATCAGCTATAAATGCAGTACTAAACTTAGTACATGATGTGCAAATGACGAAAAGTCGAGAAAACACGCTTATTTGTTTACTTCTAAATGTCAAAGAAGTCTTTGATCATGTTGCATTGAAACAGCTGGTCAAAATATTAATTAAATTGAAAATATTAATTAATTTAATCAATTGAGTAAAATGTTTCTTACAAAATCGAGTTATTGACTTAGCATTTGATGATGAACGTCAGAAATCAAAGAAAATAAGCACAGAAATATCATAAGACTCATTTATCTCGCTCATTTTATTTCTAATTTATATTCGATACTTATTTTCAAAGATTCACGCAAAATTCGAAAATTTACAGTCACTCAGCTATATTGACGACGTGATGCTTTACATTGAAGAAAGAAATATTGACAAGAATGTGAAAATGCTGAAAAACGCAGCAATAATCGCTTTCACATGAGCTAAGAACAATGCAGTGCAATTCAATGACTTAAAATCTGAATTAATACACTTTGAAAGTCATAAGACAACATTCAATCAAATGATTATTCTACTCAATAACATGATCATAAAATCAAAAACATGTGTATGATGACTAGAAGTTTGATTGAATCGAAAGCTCAACTTCAAAGTTTATATGCAAACGAAAATTGCAACAATCATAAGAATGTTACACTTGTTGTTTAAATTAATGAATAATGAGTGAGAATTAAATGTTAAATCAGAAAAGCAGTTATATCTGATATATGTCACGTTTATTAGCAATTATGACGTTGAAATATGATGAAATAATTAAAAAAGTCACTTAGTCAAATTTCGTAAACTGTAAAATGCTGCATTACGAAAAATTCTGAATGCATTTTGAACATCATTGATAAATGTTATGCAAATAAAGATTGAAATTTCGTCAATGAAGATGCAATTAAATCAAAAGTGCAAGAACTATGCAATTTGAATAGTTAAGTTATTGAAAAAACACTTTATCAGAAAAAGAACATTTATTTCATACTCATTTTAATACTTTATTGAATTGAATCTAGATCTGAATGCATTGAAATATCTGAACTGAAACGAGATGAAGATGAATTTATCTTGAAAAGTCAAGAAGTGCAAAGATAAACTCATGCAGATATATTGAATATTGAACAAAGTGCAAAAAACACTGAATTCAATAAAAGAAATTGAAATTTCTCACTTCAAGAAATCATGAGATCAAGAAATCAAGCATTTAGCAAAAATTCAAATCAAATTTGCAAAAAGCGAAACTTGCAAAACAATCAATATGCATTACAGAAAATTAGAAAGAATTATTGAAAAGACGAAAAACATAGTGATGTATATCAATGCATCACAAATTTGAAAAAAATAGCAGAGATCAAAACAGAAACTGAAACAACAGTGATATTCATGCATGAACTTATCAGATTCAACAAAGTGACAAGTGTTTCTGACAAAATAATCACAACTGTTAGAGATCTGTCTAGAGCGAGTCAGATAAAAGTGTCATTTAACTAGAAGATAAATGCTAAGAAAGAAAGATAACTACAGAAAAGAAGCTGACTACATATGTGTGTTTCTCAGTCGACGCTAGACTCAATAGAGACTAGTCAAGATGACGAAGCAAGAATAGATCTGACAAGGCTAGAAGACTAAGTCTGACAAGACTAGAATCATGACATTACTTCTCTTCTTCAACGATTCATGTTCGCATGAATGTATTTTCTGCTCGACTCGATTGATTGCTCAATCATGATTTCACAGACTCAGATCTGTTAAATCGTGATTGATTGAATTGTTGATTAGCGCGATTTGTTCAAGTATCAAATATGAAAATCGTCAACAATCTTCTGAGCGTTCATAAATTCGTCGTCATCAGCGTTGTATCAATTGAGATCATTGTCATAATCATTTCATTTGACTCTATACTGAAGTCGTCTTCGATATCGACGAAAATTCAATATATCATCTATTTTTCACTCGTCTTCGTCGTTTATCACTATTGAACCTGAGGGTTCGTTCTTTTGACCAGGCAAGAAATCATCGACGGCAGAGCGAAGCAGATCAGAATGAAATACATCATGAACATGCATAGACTCTGATAATTTCAGTTTATATGAAGAGTCAATGAAATCTAGATTGGTGAAAGAATCGAGCATTTTGTCATCTAGCTTCTTGAAAGATCTCGCTGTAACGATGTTTCTTTCATTCAGAAACACTTTTGATTCAATCTTGTAATCAACTTCTTTTCTATGCTTATTGACTTGTTTCATCATTTGTTCTCATGTTTTGACTAGCGACTCGCGAGCAAACTTCAGTGTTTTGTTCATATGTTCAGATATATTCTCAGCTTTAGTCATCTGCAAGCGTTCACGAGAACTTTCATATTCGATGACATCGAGTTCAAAGCTCATACAAGAATGAAAGTCTTTGTAAAGAAAGAAAGAGGTCGAGAAGATGACTGAGAACAGAGCATTATTGTCAACAAACTCGATCATGAGTAGTAGCTTAGCTCAGTCATTCTGCATGTACAAACAGAAGAATCGAAGATATCTTTCAACGTTCTGATTGACTCGTTCACTTTGATCATCGATCTGAGAGTGATAGACTGTGAAGAGTCAAAGATTAATGCCTAGTCTTTTGCAAAGCGACTTTCATAGAATGAAGGTAAATTGAGAGTCTCGATTCGAAACAATGAAATCGAGTAAATCGTGTATTCGATATATTCACTGAAGCATTAGCTCAGCTGTTTTTTCTGCTGTGATTCTCTCGTCATCAGTGAAGCAAGAAATATAATGTCGTTTCTTTGTCAATCTACATATCACTGTTAGTATGACGTTTTTGCCTTTCGAAAGAGATAAGTCGATGATGAAATTCATGACTATGTTCTTTCATTGCTGTTCAAGTATGAGTAGAGAATGTAGTAGTTCATTGAATTTATCTTAAGAAGTCTTTGATCGCTGACAAATGTAGCAGTTTTGAATATATTGATTTATTGTCTTTCGCATTGAAGATCAATAGTAGTATCTTCTTATGATCTTCATCGTTCTGAGAATTTCGAAATGATCAATAGAAGATTGATCATGAACTTCTCGAATTAGCATCATTTGAAGATGCTCATCGAAGAAAACTCATAGAAGATCATCTCGATATAGTATTTCGTTCTGAACTCGACAATTTCTTAATTTAGTACCTTCGTATTGAGCTTCATCTTTTAATACAACTTCACGAAGTAGAATACAATTCTCGTTGATTCTGTTAGCTTCTAGAATCAATCAATAAATTGATTCATCATTCTCTTTCTCTTCTAGATCAGCGATTTTCATTCGATTCAACGTGAGAATTGTAGTTCGCTGATAGCGACATCATTCATTCTCGAAGCTTCTAGAAACTGAATCGACTTGACGAGTCAATGCATCAACTTTGATGTTTTGTTTGCCTGAGCGATACATGATTTTGAAGTTGAAGTCAACGAGCTTTTGTACTCAGCGCATTTAACGTTTACTTAGCTCTTTATCTTTCATTAATGACGTTAAAGCTTGATGATCAGTGAACATCTTGATGAGTAGCTCAGTCAATTTCAGCTCAGATCATCAATGCTTGAAGACACGAATGATTGCTAGTAGTTTCTTGTCATAGATCTCGTAATTGCACTCAGCGAGACTCAGATTCTTGCTGTAGTAAATCATTGAATGCAATGTTTCTTCGTCATCATACTGAGAAAGTATGTCATTGTTGACGTAGTTGAATGAGTCTGTTTCAAGAATAGTCTTTCTATTCTGATCAAAATGACGAAGAATAGAGACTTCAGTCATTCGTTTCTTCATATGATCAAAGATCGTTTGACAAGCTTGATTTCAT
>JAABUL010003718.1_pt1 | contig 21965 bp, 29 predicted proteins | sample 5559151 | NCBI WGS metagenome assembly JAABUL01 (sample SAMN10711876, study PRJNA513368) | rock metagenome | isolation source: Antarctica rocks | place: Antarctica: Victoria Land, Pudding Butte sud | reverse complement strand
CCGCTTGACGGTCCTCTCTGGAGACGGTATACCGTACTCCGCATGTGCCTGCAACCAGAGGCTTTCCCCCGCCCCACATGCCCCCATCCGTCCATGCCTCGTCGGTCTGAGGCGGAGCCTCGTTAGTGCTCCGGCGCGGGAACTATGCCTCGGAGGCCGCGCTGCGCCACCAGGTCCTCGCCTTCATCGCCCACTACAATCGGGCCTTGGCCAAACCGATCAAGTGGACCTACACCGGCCGCGTCACGCCACCGGAGCAGGCCACCGCTCCGACATCACTCATGCAGGCCCAGGCCGCCTAATATGCGGAAGGTTTTCAGGCGAAAGGTACTAGAAGTGACCCGATGTAGTCGTCGTCGCTCCGCCACTAGTCGCGGTCACGACATACGTATCGCCACTATAAGCGTGCGGCGCGCCATTGCCCCCGAATTGCGCAGCCACTAGCCACCCGCTACCGGCGGGGATCGACTGCCCGGCCGTGAGGGTGTACGTGTAGACGACCTGCCCCCCGGTGTCGTTGTACGCCATCGACATGACGCCGCTGGCAAATGTATTGTACGCTCCCGCGTAACTGACCCCGGATGTCTTTTGCACCGTCACAACGACACGAAGGGCAGTCAACGGCGCGGCGTTGGCGAGACTAACATCTTCCTCGGACCAGTATGGTCCGCTGCCACTCGCCACATGCCCGCTCACGGTAACGCTCGACCCGCCGCCGGCGGGCGGCGCCGGTGCCGTACTCGTCGCGGGCGGCGCCGGCGCCGTACTCGTCGCGGGCGGCGCCGGCGCCGTACTCGTCGCGGGCGGCGCCGGCGCCGTATTGGTGGCCTGTGGTACTGTGGTGTTCGTTGGTCGTGGCGTCGCCGTCGCTGTTGCCGTGTTGGATGCCGTCGCCGTCGCGCCAGGCGCGGCGGACGCCACGCTCACGCTGTCGAACGTGGCCGTACTGGTGGTTCCAGGATTATGCGACGTCACCGCCATGCCGGCCAGCAGCGCGCTGCTCAACCCCAAGGTGACGCTTGAACCCGCTATCGGGCTCCAATTCACGCCATCACTGGAGGTGTACGCCGTGAAGACGTTGCCGGCGCGCCCGACTTTGAGATAGGCCGGCGCTGCCCCCGCGACGCCCACTACTTGCACCGCATTGGCTCCCGATGTCGCCCTGTACTGTACGTTGACGCCGTTAGTCGGTGTCATATAGACGGCGTAGTAGGCGGAGCCCGCGTCCGTACTCTGGCGCAACATCACCCCTGCTTTGGCCCAGGGGTCCGTATTGGTCTGCGAGAGGATGCGCGCGCTCACACCACCGTCCCCATTTAGAGATTGCCAGACATAATGGAACTGGTCGGATACGCTCCAGATGTCGCCCCCGGCGCCCTGTACCGTCCATGTGTTCCCACTCACCGATTGGCTGCCTGAGATGCTGGGGTATCCAATATCACCGCAACTCCAGCCACTAGGACACGGAGCGGGAGCGGGTGTTACGGCCGAGGCGCTGTACCACGATGTGACCGTGTTCGCGGCAAGCTTGTTCTGGACCGTATAGTCAGTATCGGTCGCGCTCGTGTTTGGATTCGTGCTCCAGAACCAGAAGTTGGCGCCGGCGAACCAGGGGACGGCCGCCCAGGACTCAAAGGTCGCCTCATAGCAATCGGCTTGCTCCTGCGCATCGAGCGGCCAGGCGTCCCAACTGTCGAAGGGCGCCTGCGCCGTCCCATCGGCGCTACGATAGCCAATCTCGGTAAACATCACCGGCTTGCCCCACTGCTGTTGCACCGCGCTAATCGGCGGCATTATAGTATTAACCCAGTTCGATTTCATGCCGGCGACCGTGGGCGTGTTCGTGTTGGCCAGCGGGAAATAGGCCGAGATGCCGATGTAGTCTAGCGCGTCCCAGAACGGGATGCGCGTATATTCGGTGGCAAAGTCGCCGGAGCCCCAATTGGCGCTGTAGGTTAGCTTACCGCCAAAGTGAGCGCGTATCCCCGCGATCAGGCTACGCCATTGCCCTGTATAGGCGGGGTTCGTACTCAGGTCGATGAGTTCGGCGCCCACGCACAGCGCGGACGCCCCCTGTTGCTGCGCGATATCAGCATAGTGGTTCATGATAGTGGTGTAGTTGGCGAACCATGTTCCGGCAAGATCGTTGGCAGCCGGACACGGCTCCGCGTACGTGATCGAACAGGGATGGATGTGCGCGCGCCACTGTCCGTCGAGCGAGTCGACGTGTGGCTTGATCATCACCTTTAGCCCAAGCGCGCGCCTCCTGGATCGCGGTGATCAAGGACGCGTCGGACGCGGTGTTCGAGGTACGATAAATGTTGGCGCTGTACACGTTGTCGGTGTACCACGACACGGCGAAGGTGACCGCGTTGGCCCCCGTCCGCGCCAACTGCTGCAAGGTCGCCGCCGTATTGCTGCTGCCCAACTCGTCCTGCGAATAAGCGGCGATGGTAAATCCTTTGTAGTCCCATCCCAGGGAACTGGCAGCCTGGGCGCGCGTCGTCCTCGCCGGTATAAAAGCCGCGATGAGCAACAGCGCGAGCGCCGTCAGGAGCGCCGCCATTAGATGGAGTTTGGTGTATTGCTGTCGCATCTTCTCACCCAATCCCGTTTAGCGTGTGTTGGCAGCGCGACACAATAGCCGGCGCCAAGGCATGGTCGAGCCATACAATAACGTTGTCACGGACCAGGATACGCGCGCCCATGTGATGAAACCAGACCGCTTTCACGTCGCGGCCCCGCAAGGTAGCAAAAATGAGAAGACGTCCATCACCGTGGCTCTGGTTGTGAAGCACGAACCCCCAGGCCGCGCGCTCGGTAGGCGGCGGCCCGCCGGGCGCCGCGTCACCTCCGACTGGTTGGCGCTGTAGATGGTCGAGGGCAAGCCCAGCACGACCGAAGGCGAAGGCAACGGTCTGCAGTGAGAGGGAATGGGTCTGTAGTGAGAGAGAATGGCGGCTATCGCCCTTAACCATCGTAGGAGTGGTGGCGCCCGTGAGGAGGACAGCCGGAAGGAGCGACAACAGTATGGGACTCAGTGAGCGGGGCGCGCGTCCCAAACGCGCTAGTCGTATCGTATCGAACATGACAGCACCTCATTGTGGCGAGCTATGAGCCTACGGGCTGATACGGTATTCTCCCGGCCTCTAGTCGTTGGGACCTACCGCTCCAGCGGTGTAGCGCTCCGGGTACGGGGCGTTATGACGCTGTGTAGACGATAGAGAACCGCGAACAGTTCCCATCGTCCTTCAAAACGCCTGCTCTGCCAAGGGCTGTTTGGCCGATACGCAGGTTCAACGAAATAGACTGAATGTGCTATGCATATACTACCAATTCTCCATCGACGCGCGCAAGATAGCCGCGAGATCGTCCGGCCCGACCACGCGCGGGGCCAGCGCGAGCAAACGCTGCTGCTTGAGCGTCCCCGCCACGAGCGCGTCGATGGCCTCCTCATCATACCTCCAGGCGCGCAGGCCGCGCGGCGCGCCAACATCACGCATCAGGTCGCGCAGCAGATCGGGTTAAAAGGTGCTATGACCTCCTCAAGCCCCGCTACGGGCTGGCCCTCACGACGACAACGCCCCAGCCCGCGACAAGATGCACCGAAAGAGGGCATGATCTATCTTTAGCGTCGCGACCTGTCAGGGAGGGTGATCTTTACACAGTCTTCATGACCCTCTTATAGATGCTTCATAGAGAGGTGCAATGCTATGATTGTGACCTGAGCGGGGCCTGCCGTTCCAGTCCGGCTCCTAGCGTGGAACGGGGCACTGCGGTAGGGCCGTCCTGGTACCGGCCGCGCCCCGCTCGGTCTATCCTTCCCCGGTTCCGTCGCTGTGGCGGTCGTCACCATCATTCGTCGCCGGCGGCCACCTTGTCCCAGCCCACCGCGTACCACTCGACCAGCCGTGCCAGCGCCTGTGCATCGAGCGCCCCGCCTAGCGTTCCCAACAGCCCGTGCATCCGCCCGCGCCCCGCGTCGCGTCCGGCCCCCGGCAAATCCCACGTCGGTACCACCCCGCTCACCACCCCGGTCGCTCGCTCGGCGTGGGCGTCGGCCTCCCCCAGGTGGTAGGCCAGCGCCAGTGCCACCGCCTCCCCCTCCGTTAGCCCCGGCAGCCGCCGGTAGATCGTGCCCGCATCCATATCGCTCCCTCCATCCCACCATGTCACACACCACGCGCGACCACCCCCCCAACATCAGCGGTGTCATCATAATGTCTGGGCACGCGTCATGTGGGGAATGACTTCGGAAATTCTCCACGTTTCCCCAAGCCGACGTGGGCAATCTCCAAGCCAGAAGCCAGCGTGCGAACTCCTCAAGCGCATCTCTTCTCGCGGTCCACCACCTACCTACAGCGTGTCGTTGCGGAGCGTATAGCGCCGATCCCCACGGAGCCTGTTCGTGGACAGCCCGCACGCGTGGGGAGTCTCGGCGTGGAGCATGGAGGAGAGACAGACCGGAGCTTGACAAGGGTGTGCCCCCCGCCATGGCACGGAATAAGTGGTCACGGGACGTGGACCGCCTGCTCAGCGAGGGTTAGCAGGATCAGGGCGGCCACTGGTGCGGTGAGCAACATGCCCAGGGCGACGAGACCATAGCACACAGGGCGCTGATAGAGCGGCAGGACATCGCAGGCCAGGACGCGCCACACTGCGACAAGGGCCAGGAGCGAGGCAGCTGCCGTCACCAGCGCGTCGGCAGTGGCGATCGCGGCGTCACCGAGCACGAGGACCAGCACGATGACAAGAATGATGCGCGTGGCCCGATCCCGTCGGCGTGTGTGCCGCTCCACGACCTTGTCCCCTTCCCCACTTACACGCCGAGCGCGAATGTCCCCACCACGTCGGTCACGCTCGCGTCCACCTCCATCCCGTACGTCTCCAGCCACGCATTCCCGAATGCCTCAGCCGCCGCCGCCGTGTCCCCATCTTCGCGCGCGTCGAGCGCGTCGATGAGCCCCTCGTTCGCCCCGTCGATGTGCTGTGGCCCGACGTTCCGGGGCCGCGCCCGATCCTCGTTATACACCAACACCATCACGCGGCACGCCCCCACGTCCAGCCCCTGCTCCATGACCCGCTCGCGAAATGCCCGCGCATTGGCCTGCCGCTGCTGCGCCGTGGCGATCCCCTGCACGCTGATCCGTAGCCCCGGCGTCGAGCGCGCCACACTACGCGCCTCGCCGCCTTCCTTCTGCCACCGCTGCACCGTGCGCACCGCCACCCCCAGCTCGCCGGCCAGGGCGCGCGTCCCCGCCGCGACCTGTGCCCGCCCCTCACCACCGCCGAGTTGCCGCACGACAGCGCGGATCGCCGCCGGCGTCAGCTCCACGTCGGCCGCCGCCACCCGCGCCTCGTAGGCCCGCGTTAGGTCCGCGCCCAGGTCGGACATGCTACGCCGCCCCCTGGTTCGCCGGCGCGTCCGGATGCGCGCGCCGTGATCCCCAGTGCTCCCTGCGGGGACACGGATAGCCCACATGGGCTATTGCCACTAGCCCACTGGGGAGACTACCCTGCCTCACACTCATCTCCAGCCCCGCCGCGCCATGTCGCTGTCTTGGGGCGCGTGGTCCTCCCCGCGCCCCACATCCATCCCACACGAAAGGAGCATCCCATGTCCACCTCCCTGTCCCTCTCCGCGCCCCTGCCCCCGCGCGTCGCCGCCATCGACGACGATCAGGCGATCCTCATTCTTCTGCGCCAGGTCCTGACCGACGCCGGGTACGCCGCCCGCACCCTCCGCATCGGCACCGGCACGCAGGACGTACTGCGCCTCCTCGCCCCCGCCGCCATCATCCTCGACCTCCCCGCCGCCGCTGATGCAGCGAGTTGGCGTCTCCTGGCCCTCCTCGCGCGGGACGATCATCTGCGCCGCATCCCGCTCGTCGCCTGCATCCCCGACGACGGCCACGCGTCCGACCGCGCCACCGCCCTGCGCCACCCGGTGTCCACCCTCGTCTGCAAGCCCTTTACGCTGGACGGCCTCCTCGCCCACCTGGAGCGGCTGCGGGGCCGGCACGAGAGCGCACATGCTAGCTCACCCTTGCGGGCGTCCGCTCCGCTCTAACCGCGCGCAGCGGTTTCAAGAGCCGCAGCAGCGTCCCGAGCCCGCCGCCGCTCGCGCCGTCGAACGCCGGCAACACACCCTCCAACGGGATCGCCGCGTCCTGCACCTTGAAGTGGCCCAACCCCATCCCCAACGTGACCGACGGCGGGCACGCCTTCACCGGGTCGGGCTCGTCGCTCACGAGGTACACGGCGTCTTTGTGCACGGCCACGGGCGTATAGCCGGCCGCGTCCATCTTGTACAGCGCCCGCGACATATTGGCGTTGGCCTGCGCGATGACGAGGTGGCGCCAGTCGGGCCGGTACAGCGGGCTGCGCTTGTCGCGGTTCCAGACGCTGTTGAAGCCGCTGATCGTGAGCGCGTAGGTATATTTGAGCGCGCCCAGGGCCAGCCGCCCCGCCGGCGTCGTGTCGGCGTAGAGCGCCGTCCGCGCCGTGCGCAGCCACTCGTACCACGTTTCCATCGCGCGGCTGTGCGTCGTCCACACGGACGCCTCGGTGATCGACACGGCCTGGCCGCGTTCCAGCGCCCACGCCACCGTCGGCGTGCAGGCCCACCGCTCCTCCGCGCCGGCGATCCGCGCCAGCCAGTACCCCGGCAGTTTCTTGTCGAAGGGCAGCTTTCCGCCCGGATCGTGCCGCTCCTCGATGCCGGACAGGCCCAACTCCACGACGCCGGCCGCGCTCAATCACTGCGCGTTCTTGTCGTAGGAGTGGAGGTATGCCTTGTCCCGCTCGGCCGGCGAGAGCGTGCGCAGCCAACTCAACTCTGTCACCGTGTCGGCCTGTCCCGCCGGCGCCGGCAGCCGCTCGGGAAACTCCCGCTGAGAGCTCGCCCCACGCTTGCCCAACTCCTGCAGCAGGTCGGTCCCCGTGCGGCCCGGCGAGCGGTAGTACGGCGCGCCCACGGCGTGGGCGTAGGCCAACAGGCCGCCCAGTAGCGTCGCGCCGTCGGTATCGAGGCCCCACACCGTGTGCTCGTCGTAGAGGGGGAAGACGATGGACACGCCCGAGCCAGCTTCACCTTTCTTGCGCAGGTCGAGCCAGGGCGTGAGCGCCGTGGGGAAGGCATGTAGCTCGTCCAGCCCGTCGCCGACGAAGGGGTGGCGCAATTCGCGGAACTGCCCGGATACGGCGAGCGTGGCGGGCAGGCCGGCCGCGCTCACCCAGGCGTCGGTCAACCAGAGTTGAATCAGCCCATGTCGGCGCGCGCCATTATACAGGTCGCCGACGTGCCGGATCGCGCCTTTAATGGGGACGAGGGGCCGATCGGCCAGATGCAGGCCGTCGACGTCGAGCACGCCGATCGCGGGCGTCGTGGTCATCGAGCACGCCATGCTACGTCCCCTCCCCCGGCTCGCCCGTAGCCTCCGGTGGCGCGGACGATGCGGCCGCATGGAAATCACCGAGCCAGGAGAGCGCGTCGGCATACTGCTCCTGCCTGATGCGTCGATACCCCGCGACGTTATACCGCTTGTAGAGCGTCCGGTAGATCGACCCATACCAGTCGCGCGGCGCGGCCCCCGCCGCCACGTCCCGTGCGGTCAGAGCCTCAGCCACCGTCTTGACCCGGTCGCTTACCTCGGCCGCCTGTTCCTCAGTGAGCACGTTCCCCGGTGCGAGGCGCTGTTCAAGGGCCTTCACACTGCGCACCAGCCCGCCAACTACGCCGGCCGCGCGGTCGAGGCGCGCGTCGAGGTGCCCCTGCCCCTCCTCCAGCACGTCGATGCGCCGGTCCTGGACCTGCTGCTGCACGGCAAAGGCGATCTGCTGCTCGGCGAACGCCGCGATGGCCAGGCCCATGTCGCGGATATGGGTCAGCGAGAGCACATCATCGGGAGCGTGTACTGCCACCTCGACATCCCGGCCAATACCGGTCTCCTGCTGGAATGCCTCGAAAACCTTGCGGATGACCCACGTCTTGTAAGCGAGTAGACGATCTTGCGCGTCCGGCCGGACGCGCTCGATATCCACGGTCGAGAGCCAGTAGGGCACAAAGTCGAGCAACAGGCATTGGGTGGACTGCAGCCCGCGCGCCGCTGTCTCCACCCTGAGCTGGCGTAACCCCTCGGTCATGGCTTTGTCGCGTCGGATACGCTGGATCTGCCCACGATCGTTGATCCCCAGGTTGAGGCACAGGGGCTTGACCGGCAGGTAGATCGCCCCGTCCGGCGTCCGGACCGCCACGATCTCATCATCAGTAAGTACGGTGATGCGTCGTTGCTCGGTCCTCACAAGGGCGGTCTCGTGACCCTCTCGATCCATCTCCGTCGCCGCGGTTGTCGCCCTCTGGCGCGGCTCTGCCTGGTTTCCCATGCTGTTCCCCTTCGCTCTAGCGGGAGTGTATCACGGTACTGCCGACCGGCGTGCATGACGCACGCCGGGCGGCAATGCCCTCTCGTACGCCCGATGATTGGCCCCAATGGGCGTGCATGACGCACGCCCGTCGATAAGGTTGCCGCAGCATTATTGCTCCCACGATTGTTCTCTGCCATCGCCATGATCTACGCGCCTACGCGGCTCCAACTAGACGCGACCGCCTTCCCTGCGTACCATGCACTGGCTCCTAGATCGGACACGCGATCAAGGAGATGGGTGAGATGCCCCCACGGCAAATCGCGCAACAGCTATTGTGCACTCTCGGTGTCGGGATAAGCCTCAGCGAACGTACACATATATTGCACGTTGCGCGGCGTGAATCCCTTCACACCGGGGAAGGTCTGGCGCAGGTCGGATGACAGTCGCGCGGTGACCTGAGCCTCCCAGCCGTGCTCCTCCTGTCGCTGCTGGATCGCCCGACCAATCCGCCGATAGAGCCCTATCAACTCACGGTTGACAGATAGCGCCACGCGGATCTGTGCTGCCTGGATGCGTTCTTGCAGGTCACCCAGCAGCGCCTGATACCCTGCGGGTACCACACCCCAATCCTGTGCCATGACTTGCCCTCCCGGAGTCCTCTGCTTATCCCGACGTCCTACGCCCATTATCGGATACGCCCGGCTCCGATCGCCCTCCATCCACGTCACGCCCACGTCCTCAGGGTGCCCACGCCATGGGGATGCGTGAGGCGATGCCGTGCCGCACATGGTCCGCCAGCCGACACCGGCAGGGCGCGGCACGGCAGGAGGGGCACGCCACCACCAGGGACGGCGCGGCGCTAGACGCCGGGCGGGGATGGGGGACGAATGCTGCAGCCGATACCTCCCGCACAGGTGCCGACGGTGGTGGGATGCTGGCAGGGGATGGCGCGGGGATGGCCACGGCGCAATCGCCCTCCAGTGGGATGTCCCCCGGTGCTACGACGTCGTACACGATGCGCACCCCCGCGTGGCCCGTGTGCCTTAGCGCCCGGTCCACGCACCCCCGCAGCTTGTGTTCCAGCCACTGTCGGTGGAAGGGCGTCGGCACCATGACCCGCAGCACGTCACCCTCCCCAGCGAAGCCTCGCGTGGGAGCGAACCACGCGGTGTAGTTCTCCACGGTGATGTCCCGTCGCACCTCACCTAACACCCTACACCACATCACCTCGGCCTCCGTCGTCGCCGGGGGATCGTCCACAGGAGAAACGTTGGGAGTTACTGGGGACGACTGGATTGGCGCGCTAGGCACTGGCGGGACAATGATCGGGTCGTTAGTCACCCCGACCAAGCTCTGGAACGTGGCGAGCAGATAGGGCATGCGGATGACCGTGCCATCGCGACCTCGCTTGGTGATTGTCGGTGCCTGCGACCGAGCGATCATTGCGGCCTCGTCTAGGAGCTGTCGCAGGACATCGTCGCCCAGACCGGCCACGCGCTGCATGTTGAGCACCCGCGTCCGGCTCGCCTGCGGGGCGTCGTCACCAAACTCGGCCGACAGACGAGCCATGTGCGCGCCGATGGGCGCGAGGCCAGGGTCCGTTGGTCTGCTCGTCGAGGGCGGCTTTATTGGTGACATCTCCGTTGTTACTGTCATCGAATCGTTCGAGTCGAGATGTGAGTGCGGACGCCTCGTCCGCTTCCCTCGTTTCGAGATATCTGTCTGTCTTCGACTGTTTGTTGTCTCGACTGTTTGTTGTGTGTCTACATCCGCGACAGGGGTCTGTGCGATCGCGCGACAGGGGGTGTCTCCTCGTGACACAGGGGGGCTGTCTCCCTTGTCAAGAGGGGCTGTCCGCTGCGGGGACAGGGGAAGCGGCGCAGGCGTTGCCGCAGCGGGGTCCTTGAACACAATGGCGTAAGTGTTGGCAAGTTGACCCCGTCGAGGGTCAGTGTTCTTGCGCTTGTGGATCAGACCGGCTTCGATCAAGCGGTCGAGGGCGCGTACGACGGTCGACTTGGCCAAGCCGGTCCCGTGGTCGAGGCGGTCCCGTGGTCGAGGCGGCGGGCGGGCTTGATGACGGTGCCGTCGGCGTCACGGACCTCGCCGGCGACGATGCCATGACAGATTTGGTCGAGGCTGATCTGGTCGCTGTGGCGCTTGAAGCCGAAGGTGCGACGCGCCACGTACATCAGCACGGTGAACGCGGAGGGGCCGAGCGGCGCCATGACCTCGTCGAAGTACGCGTCGGGGATCTGCGTGCCATTGAGCGTCTCGACACCCCCGAAGGTCCATGTTTCCACTGGAGCCGTGTCCATCATGTCCGTCATGACCATGCTCATCGCGCACCCCCCATGGCGTCAGGGTGGAGGGCGCGCAGACGCCAGTAGCGGTATTCGGCCAGTTCTGTGGGCGTCGTCGTAGCGAAGGGTTGGCGGATGCCGTGGTCCCGGCGCAGGCGCTTGTGCTGGGCGCGTCCACTCATGATGTCTCGTGCGCCGGCGAGAGTCTGCTGGAGGGATACGTCGTGGTCGAGGGCGGCGACGATGCGCGCGCGGCTATTGATGACGGTGGTATGGTCGGCGCGCCCCAAGGCCTGAGCGGCCGCCACGTTCGTCAGGTGATAGTCCTCGACAAGCAGATAGGCACACAGGTGGCGCGCGTGGGCGACGTGGACCGCGCGCGTCGGGCCGAGGATGGCCGTGGGGCTCACATCGGCCGTTAGATGGGCCTCGTTATAGGCGCGCGCGACGGCTGCGATGATGCGCCCTGTATCGACCGTCCCCGTGCGCGTCCACACCGGAGCTGGTTTTCCACCGTGATAATCGTCAGGATATTGACAGGCGCGCGCGTCATTGCTATGCTCTGGATAGGGCATAGAGGTGTTTTCAAGCATAAAACGCTCCTAGCAGGCTCGAAACCCGGTTTAGGAGCTGGTAACTCCCTCGGGCAACGGCCTTCGTCTTGGTGGCTCTGGTGATTGCTTTCGATGGCAGGTACACCAGAACCGATGATTATAAACAGCTAGTCCAGGCAAGCACGAGGCTCACCGGTTCCTGCCGGTGGGCCTCGTGCTTTTGCAGCCGCTACGGCCGCGCATCGTGCTACATGGCGCACTCCTTCATGATGGGCATTGTAGCCCACACACTCCCTCCACGTAAAGGCGGCGCACGGGAGCCTGTCCTGTCCCTCCCTAAACGGCGCTATCCGGCGCCTCATGTGTGTGGTCATGGGAGGCCCGTCCAATCGTACGCCGTGCCATGCTTCACAGGGGCCGTGGGCAGCCGCGCCGGCCTCGCCGGGTCCGGTGCCGCTGAGGCCGCGGGCGCTGGTGGGGGTGTCGTCGGCGTCGGTTTCACCAGTACGCGCACCGGCGCGCGGGGCGTCCCGACGGGCGTGGCTCCCCGCGCCGCGTTGGGCACGGCCACCACCTGTGCGTCCTCACGCATGGGTGTGATGGCCGCAGGCGCGGGTGTGGGCTCCGCAGGGGCTTCGACACACGCGCGCGGGGCCGGGCGCGTCATCAGGCGGCGCATGGCCCGCACGGACCACATCGGCCGCGTGCGCAGGTCCAGGGGCCGGGCTTCGCGCGCGATGGCGACGACGCGCCGCCGTGACGAGGCCGCCAGGTCGTCGGGGAATAGGAGGGGCACGCCTGCCTCGCTCGCCGAGCGGTTGTCGCGCTCCGGCCGGCGCCCGAACAGCCCCCCCGGCGCAGCCGAGTCACCCTCCCCATGAGCCAGCACGGTGCGATTGCCCAACGCGTCGCTGGCCCACCTGGCGTCGTCGCCGCGCGTCCCGCCCAGCCAGCAGAGTACGTTGCACGAGTCGATGATGGCCTTGGCCCCCAGTTCCCCGTAGTCGTCCACGAGCTGCGAGAACGACTGGAAGCTGATAACACGGGAGATGCGCGGCTGCCGGCAGATGTTGAACCACTTCGGCGCGTTGGGGATTGCGCCCATCGTGCCGAACTCGTCCAGGAGCATCCGCACCTCGCGCGCTAACTCCCCATTAGGGAGTGTCCGCGCTCGATCGAGCAGCACGGTGAACATGGTGGTAAACAGGGCCGCGACGAGCGGGCGCAGCGTGTCGTCGCCGGCGGGGATCACGATATAGAGCGCCACCGGCCGCCGCTCCTTCGAGGGTGCGGTAGGCCGTCCCGGTCCCGAAGCGCACCGCACCGTTAGGGGCCGCGCGCACATCCGTGATGAGGCCGTAGGTGTGGTGCTCCGCGCCGTCGGCGAGGACGCACAGCACGGTGTACTGCTGCTGCTGGGCGGTGGTGCGGCAGGGCAGGGGCAGCAGCCCCGGCGTGCGCAGGGCCTCCTCCCCCCGTGGGGTGATGCGGTAATACGCGCGCACCTCGTCGCCCAGCGCCGGGTCGGGCCGCGCGGCGGCCTCCGCGACGAAGCCATTCGTGAGCAGGCGGCGCAGGGTGACATAGAGCCCGGTCGGACCGAGGGGGGCCGCGCCGGGAACAGCCCGCACGGCCTGCATGAGGGCGTGCCCGTGGCGCTCCTCGCCGTCCGCGAGCGCGCGCAGCACGTCGTACTGCCGGTAGGCGGGGCCGGGATCGGGCGGGGTGAGGGGGGCGAGCGGCGTCCCCGGCTGGGCGAGCAGCGCCAGGCCGCGCGGGGTGATGCAGTAGTAGCGCCGGCGCTCGTCCTCTAATGCGGGGTCGGGTCGTCGGTCGGTCTGCACGATCAGGCCGTCGTCTAGCAGGCGCCCGATGGCGCGGTACAGTGTGCCGGGCGCCAGGATGACCTTCCCGTTGGTGTGCTCCTCGACAGCCTCTAAGATGGCGTAGCCGTGGCGCTCCTCCCCATCGGCGAGCGCCCGCAAGATGTCGTGGTGGCGATCCGTCATGGACATGTCTCTCTCCTTCCCTTTCTTGCGTTATGGGAGTCCGGCCGAGGATATAGACCCTGGCTGGCGCTCCCTCTTTGGTCACCGCTGAGGCGTTTGGAGTGGCCGCTCGAACACGTAGAGCAGCCGTCCCGACGACCCGAGCGACATTTTGGCGATAACGGGCGACCCGACGAGTCGCCACCCTTCATACCCGTACTGATTGAGCTGTGTCGGGGTGCAGTTGAACTCCTGGCGATACTCCCACTTCTGCGCGGCCTCTGCGACCATCGAGATGCGCGGGCGTTGTGCGTCGGGCTGGTTAGCGTTGGCGGTCATTGGTCTTCCCCTTTTCTTTCCCCGACGTGGCAGGTTCTAAGCGCCGGGCGAGAACGCGGAAGAGCCGGCCCCGCCACGTCAATCCTTTGCGTGCGCTCTCCCGTTTCGCATAGACCAGCAAGAGCCGCCCCAACAGCCGGCCTTGCGGTGCGAGCGCGCCCGAGAGGGCCAGCATCACGACGGCCCCCACGAGCAGCAGGGCGGCGCGGGCGAGGCCCAGGAGGGGATGCCCGACGGCATGGACCGCCAGGACCGTCCCCGCGAGCACGAGGAGCGCGGTGAGCCGCAGCACAAGGCCCAGCGCCGGCGACATCTCGACCCGGCGCAGCTCGTCTGTCGAGCGCCGCACCGTCTTGGGCACGGCCAGGATGTACACGCCCCGACCCGTCGCGCGCGCGGCCCGCTTGATCCCGTTCGGCACCCTCATTCGATTAGCCCCCACTCCGCGTTGATGGGCGGCGCGATCGACGCGATCTCGGATACGCTGGCGGTAGGCATTTCCGTCACTGTTGGACCGGCCGCTGCTCCAAGCCCCGCTACAATGCCTTCGCCGCCCGACGCGGCGGCCGCGCCGCCAACCCCGCCCGTGGCCGCCGCCAGGCCCATGCGGGCGGCGGTGCCGAGGAAGGGCACGTTGCCGATGCCCAGGGCGCGCGAGGCCCCGCCGCCAAGCAGCGCGTCGCCCAGGCGCGGCGCCCCGTAGAGCACGAGCGCGCCGGCCAGGGCCAGGGCCAGCGATTGCAGCCCGTCGCTCCCGAACGCGGCTACCATCGCCCGCACGGATACCAGCGCGACGGCGTAGGAGACGCCCCACAGCGTCAGGCTGAACCACAGCCGCGCCCACGCCGCCGCCACCGAGCGCGTCAGGGGCGTGACCATGCAGATCGCGCCGACCGGGGCGGCCAGGTAGACCGCCGCGCCGTAGATGGTCCCGATGGTGCGCGTGATGGCGATGAGCACCAGCAGGATGAAGAACACCGCCACGAAGCCGGCAACGACGAGCAGGAAGAGCGGGTCACTGGTGAGGACTGAGAGCAGGGCGGTATCCACGAGGTGGCCCGCGAGCGCGCCGATGGCGGCCCCGCCCTGGTTGTCGGGGTCGGCCAGGATCAGCCCGGAGGCGGCGTTGACCGCCACGATGTAGAGGTGCAGCATCCAGGGCAGCGCGGTGGTGACAGCCAGGCCCAGCCCGCCCTCGACCATCTGCGTGGCCGCCTCCCCGCCCGGCCCCAGCCCCAGCCGCCGCGCGTACCACGTCGTCGCCCCGGCCACGAACAGGACCAGGAACAGGTCGCGCGCGAGCTGCTGCATCGTGGTGAAGGCGGGTTGGAGCTGGGCGATCTGCGTGTAGTCCCGCTGCGTGGTCAGGTCCTTGGCGACGAGGGCGCCGACCGCGTTGGCCCCGGCGGTGGCCCCGTCGTGCAGCCACGCGCCGATCCAGCCAGCCGGGTCGAAGCAGAACGGCGCGCTGAAGGGGATCGGGATCTGGAACCAGCCACTGCATGCGGGCGGGGGTGGGTCCAGCGTGAAGGACGCCGACGTGGAGAGCGCGGGGTTGCTCCCCACGGCGTAGAGGCGGTGCGTGCCGCCGCCGGGCGTGGGGTCGACTCCCAGGATGAGGTCGACGCTGGTGTCCCCGTTGTCGTCGGCGACATTCCCGTGTGCGAAGATGTGCGCGCCGCTGGCGCGATCCCAGGAGAAATTGATGGTCTGGCCGGGCGCGAAGCCGGACACGTCCACCGTGACCACCGTGCCGGTCACGGGCGCGCTGTGCATGGGTGTCAGCGTGACCTTGGGATGATACGTTTGCGCGATCGTGAAGAAGGCGCTGGCCGAGGTGCGGTTGGGGCCGACGGCGCGCACCTCGTGCGGCCCCAAGGCGGCGGCGGTGCCCGTGGCGGGGACCCGCGTGTCGATGTGCACGTAGCTGTCCGCGCTCGTGCCGCGCGCCAGGTAGGCCCCATCCCAGTACAGCGTGACCTGCCCATCGGGGAAGTCGGCGCCGACGACGACGAGGGGGGTATCGGGCATCCCCTGGCTCGCCGAGAGCGCGAGCGTCGGGTGGTGTGTCGCGGTCGGGGCCGGTGGCGGCGTATACGTCGGGTACGGCGTCTGCGTCGCCACGGGTATCTGCGTGGGCGTGGGGGCCGACGCGGCGCGGGTGATCCCCGCGCCCAGGCCCACAGCGAGCAGGACGACAGCCGCCAGGGGGGCGATTAGTCGGCGCATGGGGGCTCCTCCTCGTGGGCCGGACGCCCTGCCGAGACAGGGGCGAGCGGCGCATAGCAATAGAGCACGGCGAACCCGCGCGTGCGCCCCACACGGACGAGGGACGGCGCCACCACCCCCACGGCGAGGGCGAGCCCGCCGAGCGGGATGGCGGTGGCACACGCGCGCCACGCCGGCGTCGTGAGGTCGGGCGTGACAGCGAGGGCGTGGACAAAGGCGGCGATCACGCGCTGCATGGTCATGGTCATGGGGTCTCCTCCGAGCGGCGCGCGTCGAGGGCGCGCAGGTAGGGCACCGGCGCGACAAGCAGCGCGCGGGCGTGGAGGGCCAGGCGCAGCGCCCCGTAGGCGAAAACGAGCCCGAGCCCGGCCAACAGCGCGAGCAGGACGGCCCACTGGGGGTACAGGCGCTCGGCCGGCCAGAAGGGGACGGTCTGGACGCCCGCGGCGACGAGCGCGAACGCCCGCACCGCCACGACGCCGAGCGTCAGGGCGACGAGGCCCAGGGCAACGCCCAGCGTCCGCACGGCGGTCAGGCGGCGCCCGTGACGACTCCGGTCCATTGGACGATCTCCTCTCTCGACACGCGCCGTGGTGTGCGGCACGGCGATTAGCGTGCGGCGGCCCATGCCCCAGCCCTTCTCTCAGCCCCGTTGGGCGTGGTGGTGTCGGCCCCGTCGCCGGCGTCGCCCGTGACGCCGGGGGCGGGGGCCACGCGCGCGGCATAGACCTCCGCGGGGGTGGCGCCCTCGGCGAGCAGGCACACCGCCTGGTACACCTCCTCGCCGGTCGGGTGCTCCGGGTCTCGCGCGACGGCGCGGACCATGCGCGCGCGGTACTCCTTGTCGTCGGGGTCGGAGGCGAACAGCCACGCCTCCTCCGGCGACGCGGGCACGTTGACCACCCCGCGCGCCGGCCGGCTGGCCGTCTTGGTGGTGCGGATCATGAACATCTGCGCGTACTCCAGTCGTTTGTTATCGGCGGCCTTCTTGCCGGCCAGCGTGCCGATCCGCGCGGCCTCGCCGTCGGTCAGGCGCAGCTTGCCCGCGATCCACTGCCGCGGATCGACGCCGCTCTCGTCGTTGGTGTCGTGCATGTTGAAGATGATGTGCAAGCTGGTCTGGTCGAAGTAGCCGGCGGCGGCGGCGTTGCTGGTCAGGTCGGACAACTTCTGCGACACGAACATGGGGACCATGCCGGAGTGCCGCCCGGTGCGCCCGATGCCCGCGACCCACTCCTGGCCCGCCTGGTGGCGCAGGATGCTCCACCCCTCGTCGATGGCCAACAGGTGCTGCACCGTGCCGCGCCCGGAGCGCCGGCCCCACGCCTGCGCCAGGGCGTCGCGGCGGTCGGCGATGTCGGTCATGGCGAACATGACGAAGGCGTAGATCGGGGTGTCCGCGCCCAGGTCCCTGGGGTCGATGTGGAAGGCCAGCAGCCGGGTGTCGAAGGCGAAGCTGGTGGGCCGGTCCACCAGGGGGGCGTAGCGGCCGCCGCGCACGTAGGGGGCCAGCTCGGCGGCCACGTCCTTGTACAGCCGGCGGTCCTCATGGTCCTCCTGCACTTTGGCCCGCGCCTCCAGCCACGCCGCCAGGTCGCGCTCGAGCGGTGGGTCGGCCGCCGTGCGCGGCGTGCCGTCGCGGTTGGTCGCGTCGCGGTGGCCGGCGTAGACGGCGGTCACGCCCGCGTCGATGAGCCCGCGCACGCGCCCGGTGATGGCCTTGCCGCTCTCGGCCAGCAGCACCTCGTGGGCCTTGCCGACGAAGTAGAGGCGCGCGGCGCGCTCCTCCTCCGTGGCGCGCGGGCCGTCCCAGATGTTGATGGCGGCGGTGCGCGGCCCGCCCAGGCGCACGGTCTCGCCGCCGGCGATGGCGCACAGGGTCTCGTAGCCGCCCACGGTGTCGACGGCGGTGGCCCAGCCGTCGCGCAGCAGGAGGGGGAGCATCATGGACTTCTGCACGAAGAAGCTCTTGCCCTGGCCGCTCCCGCCGAACACGTCGATGAGGCGGTTCTTGAAGGCGCGGTCGGCGAGGTCGACGTGGACGAGGGAGCCGTCGCCCTCGGCGCGGCCGATCAGCACGCCGCCGGCGGTGCCCGGCGAACGCACGATGGCGGCCCAGGCGTTGCCCACCGTCTCGGCGTACATCTTGTAGGTCGTGTAGCGCGGCGCGTCGTTGCGGCCCAGCGGGCGCGTCGCGCGGAGCAACGGCTGCTGCGCGCCCTTGGCGCGCGCGCCCCGCGCGTCGAGCGCGCCCGCGCCCGTGCCGGTCAAGAGGCCCCACAGCGCGTCGGCGCGCACGGCGAGGGCGTCCCGGTCGGGCGCGAACACGGTCACGTAGATGCCGGCGCGCACCACGGCCAGGCCGCCCGCGCGCATCTGGCGCGCCTGGGCGCGCGCCTCGGCCCGCGCGTCGCCGATGTCCCCGTCGGCCTCGCGGCCCTGCGCGCCCGCGCCCACCACCAGGTCGCCCAGGGAGCGCCCACGCTTCTTGGCGGTGGTGCGCTCACGGTCCTGGTCCAGACCGGTCACATGGAGGGAGAGGCGCAGCGGGGCCGGGAAGGCGAGCAGCGGGGCCGTCCAGCCGGGGTGCGTGGGGTTGGCGGGGACGCGGACATAGAAGGTGCAGGCCCAGGAGCGCGCGCCCTGGCCCGGCAGGTAGGCCCCGTCGAGGGTCTCCCCGGCGGCGGGATCGGCGAAGGGGTCGGGGAACTCGGCGACGAGCGCGCGCACGGCGGTGCCGTCGAGGCGGCGGGCGACGACGCCCAGGCGGTGCAGGGTGCGCTCGACCTCGCCCACGACGCGAGCCAGGGTCGTGCCCTGCGGCGCGCGGGCCGGGCCGGCGATCGCCAGCAGGAAGCGGTGCGCGGGCACGTACTCCCCGCTCAGGTAGTCCTCCCACCAGGCGCGCAGACGCCCGGCCAGGTCCCGGAGCGCGGCCGTGGGCGGGTCCACGTCGGCGAAGGCGCGGGCCACGGCGGTCTCGGCGGAGGTCGGCGTGGAGAGCACGGTGCACTGGATCGTATAGGGGACCGGGGGCGTGAAAGCGCCGGCCGCGCCGTCGGTGAACGCGTCGAGCAACTCGCCGGGCAGGCTGAACAGTTGCACGCCATCCACCTCGAGCCAGATGCACGCGTCCTTGCCCTTCTCGGTGCGCGTTCCGTCGTCCGCGATCGTGACGCGCTCCTGCACGGCGCGCGCAGGACGCCCCGGTGTCTCTGTCCGCGTGTCCGCATGTGGCGCGCGGGCCGGCCGGACCAACGCCCAACGCGCGCGCTGTTCCGTCTGCGCGTCTGTCGCCCTACCCACGCGCCACCTCCCCCAGTGTCCCCACGACGGCCCACCGCGCGGCACGCCGACCGGCGCGGGTCCGGCCGTCCAGGTCCACCTTGCGGACCAGGCCGGCCTCGACCAGTTCGCGGCGGCGCGGGCGCGCGGCCGAGGGGTTCATGCCGGCGCCCTCGGCGATCTCCTCGTCCGTCACGCAGGGATGGGCGGCGAGCCAGGCCAGGAGCCGCGCGCGCTGGGTCTGCGCCACCGGCGTCGTCATGAGTACCGGCGCGACGTAGGGCGCGGGGAGGGCGCGGATCGCCGTGGCCCTGGGCGCGTGCTCCGCGCCGGTGGTGGCGGCATCCGCGTCGGCGACGCGCCCAGGGCCGTCATTGAGGACCGGGCCATAGACGGGGGCCGGGGTGCGGCGGACGAGCCGGGCGGCGCGATAGGCCAGGCGACGCGGGAGGGCCAGGGTGGTGCGCCAGAGATAGCCGGTGAGTTGACGGGCGTAGGGCTCGACGGTCCCGCTGCCGGCGAAGGTCACGACCAGGAGGGCCAGCAGCGCGGGGACGCCCACAATGAGCAGCAGGTGGAGTTGGCCGAGCCCCGACTGGCCGTAGGGGAGGCGGCTCGTCGCGTTGATGAGTCCATAGGTGAAGAGCACGATCCCGGCGACGTAGATGGCCTGCCGGACCGTGAAGACGCCGGCGACGATCTTCACCGGGTCGTTGATGTAGAGCGCCGTCTGACTATTGCGCGCCATCGGTCCCCCTCTTGCTTGCGTCGGACGGCGCCTGCCTTTGGAGCGCCTTGCTCAGGGCGGCGCCGTAGAGGACGAGGAGCGCGCCGGCGCCCATCAGGGCGATGTCGCGGCTGACGACGGTGAGCGCCAGGTAGCCGATGCCGCCGCCGAGCAGGTAGAGGTATGTCACGCGGGCCACTGTGCCGACGAGGGCGCGAGCGCGTGAGGGCGCCGGGGCTGCGGCGGCCGGTAGGGGCTGGGTGGCGTGGGCCATGGTGGTGCTCCGGGTGCTAGACAAAACACAGGCGACGGGAGGGGGCGGGCATCAAGTATCCGGTATCCATCCCCTCTCGCCGCGCGATCAACGGATGGCTAGTGGATGTTGGCCTGGAGATAGGAGGCCGCGCCCGTCGCGCCGAACATGAATACACTGGCCAGGGTGGCGGTGATCCACGCGCCGGTGGCGCGTGGGTTGTGGAAGGCCTGCATCGCCCCGGCGATGATGAACGCGATAGCCGCGAACGGCACCTTGATCGTGTTGGCGACATCGAGGAGGGCCTGGGCGAGCCCGGCGAAGGGGTCGGTGCCGAGCGCGAGTACGGGCTGGAAGGCGGCGATGACCGCGGGGTGCGTCAGGGCGAAATGCGCCGCTGTGGCGACGGCGAGTGTCTCGTGCAGCATGATGAGGTGTCTCCCAACTGGCGTGAAACTTGCCCGGTTAGAGACCGGGCCTGATGTTCGTGTCGAATGTTGGCCTGAGCGCGCGGCTAGCTATTGGATGTGGCGGCCGCGCGCTCGTTTGTGTGGGCTGCGTGGGCTGTCGTCTGGGCTGTGGTGATCTCCCCTGTCGTGGGCTGTCCCGCCCCCACCATGAGGCGGCCGTCGAACTGGTCTTCGTTGAGGAGCAGCAGGCGCTCGCCCGTGCGACGATCCTCGGCCTCGACCTGCCATGCATGCATGGCGGACCAAGCCCGGCGGACCTCCAGGACGCGGTAGCCCGGCGTGCTTGCTATGCGCGCCGCCAGGGCATGCGCTTGCTCCTCGGTCAAGCAATCGCGCGTTGATGCACCTCCCCTTTGCACGTCCCTGCACCGTACCTGTTGCTATTGCAACGAGCGCGTGCTAATGTGAGAATTAGATGGCTGCTACAAACAGCCGATTGCGGTGCGCGTGGAGACGTTGTTTCGAGGATGCTCGATTTAGCAACATCTTCGACGCGCTCCTTGTGTTACCGTAGCAAACGCCCGTGTAGATGTCAAATGCGTGTGCGCATACCCCTATGCGATTATTCGGGCGCTGATAGTGGAGCGAAGGATGGACAAAGGGCCAGAGGCTTTTGACCCGGCTTCAGCACGATTTGCGGGACTACTTAACCATTTGTTCGACACCCGCCGTGGGCCAAGCGGCCGCCCTTATACCCTGGCCGAAGTGAGTAAGGGAACCGGCGGGAAGCTATCGTCGGGGTACATCAGCCTGCTGCGTCGGGGAGGTATTGTGATGCCTCCGGCCGATCGTGTCCAGGCGCTCGCAGACTTCTTTGGCGTTGACGTGGGCTATTTCACCGGCCGTCAGCTGGCTTCCCCGGCACGGGAAAGCGAAATAGACGAGGTGCTGCGACGCGCACTCGCCGATCCTCTCGTCCGTCGGATCGCGTTGCGGACATCCGAGTATGGGCCGGCGGAGCAGGCGTTCGTCCTGTCTGTGATCGAGAGCGCCGACGCCCTCCTTGGGCAACGGTCGGGAGCGGAGCAGGCTAGTGGTACGGCCGCGCCGCTTCCCCCAGACACGGGCACGGCTGACAAGGGAACAAACAGTACGACGGAGGACCGATGACACGCCGGCAGCAGATGCAAGCTATCGTTTGTGACGTTATCCAACGGTTGTCGCCGCGCCACCCCGAAACATTGCTCGCTCTCATAGCGGCGGTGGCGCAGGCCGAAGGGGTGGAGATAACACCTTACTCGTGCGAGCCCGACGGCGAGAGATGTTTCGGCTTCGTCAGGCGCACGGGCATGAAGAGCTACGGCCTCTACTGGGACACGAACGCGCCGTATCTTCTCAAAAAGCCGGGGCAACAGGGGCGGTGTGCCAGGATGCCCCCAGCATGAGGATCGCGGCGCGCGGCGCGATGAGGCTGGCGAGACTCGGCAACTGGCACGCGCCGGAGACACGG
>JAABUL010003717.1_pt1 | contig 21976 bp, 40 predicted proteins | sample 5559151 | NCBI WGS metagenome assembly JAABUL01 (sample SAMN10711876, study PRJNA513368) | rock metagenome | isolation source: Antarctica rocks | place: Antarctica: Victoria Land, Pudding Butte sud | reverse complement strand
GCCGGCCGGGTCAGTGCGCTGGCGCTGCGGCCGACAGCTGGCAAGGCCAACGTCGCGGCGCTGCAGCCGCGGCCCGGCGCCACCGTGCAGACGGCTGCGAGCCGCCAGACGGAGAAGGCGGTGCTGCAGCCGTAACCCGACGGCGCTGGCGAGCCAGCCGAGGACAAGGTCTGACCCGGCCGGCTGCCGGCTGCAGAGCGCCGCTAAGCCGCGGCTGCTGCGCCGCCTTCTTCGCTTGGCCCGCCGCCGGCTGCGCAGTGCCAATGGGCCGCTGCTTCGCCGCTGATGCTGGCCACGCTGGCCCCGCCGGCGGCTGTCGCGATGCTGTGGCAGCATCTGCGGTCGCATCTGCCTCCGCATTGGTGCCCACATCTGCTGCTGCTTACACGTCCGCGTCTGCTTCTGCTGCTTCGCGCTTTTCACGCTTGTTCTGGCCCTTGCCGCCCCTCTTGCTGCGCTTGCCTGGCTTCGCACCGTGGCCCGGGCGCATGCCTCTGGGCTTGAGCGGCTGGCCGGCACGCCCGGCGGCTGCGCTGGCCATCCGGCCACCTGGCTGCCGCCCGCCCACTGCTGCGCCTCGTCTGGCCTTGTGAGCGCCATTCCCACTGCGCGCTGCCGGAGGGCGCGGTGGGGCTTTGCCGGGCGCTTGCGGCCAGGTCTGCTGTCTCCCTGGCTGGGCTGCTGTTCACCGGCCGGCTGGCTGCTGTGCGGCGCCGAAAGTCGGAGCGCTGCTTAGGGCAGCTGCTTTCCGGCCTGTCCGCCAGCGCTGCCGCAGGCACTGGAGCCTGCATGCAAGGACCTTTTGGGTCCTTGCATGCCACATGGTGGTGCTGTAGTCGCCACACAAACAACTTGTGAACTTCTCTGCAGGTTCCTGGCAGCTAGAGAGTTCGAGGACTGGCGTCACAAGCACGGACAAGCATAAAGATGAAGTGCACTTTGCTGAAAATCACAGCTCAAGACATTTCAGTCAGTTTTGCTACACCTTGCAGACGGAGGGCGTGGCGCCAGTGGTGCCGCGGCTGGCGAGCGCTCAGGCGGCGCCCAAGCCGGTGCGGTGCCGAAACAGCAAGGTGCGCCTACTCGCGACCTCGTCCCTGACCGCATGCGCGAAAAGGCATTTGGGACCGCACTGGACTGTTCAACCCTCCAGAGGCGGTCGTCCGGAACCGTAAAGGGTTGCTCGGAGGCTGCGCGCACACATCATATAGCCTGGTGACATTTGTCAGCTCACGTTTCATGCAACCTCAGTGCGCAAGAGCTTCCCAAAAAGCCGCCTACCCACCAGCAAACTCAGCACTGGTGCGGGTGGTCCCGCAGCCAGCTTGAGAGGCTGCTGGCCAAATTGAGCATGCAGTGGTGGCCTGCTCTGCGCAGGCTGTAGTCTGCACATTGATCGATCGTGGCTTTCCTCGGCAAGTCAGATGGACAGTATCGGAGCAGGAAGCTGCGCTGCGACACATATTGATGGCGTCTTTGGTTTTCCCAAACTTTTTATTTCCCACCTCTCTTCGCCGTCTGAGGCGGCAGCTGCGCCGGCGGGCGGCGGTGCTCCAGCGCAGGCTCTGGGATTGCGTTGATTGAGCGCACCAGCCCGTTGACTTTGATGGCCGACTCGCTGCCGCCGGCGCTGAAAAGAGCTTTTTTGGGGCCCCCTTCCGCCTGCAGGGGAGCAGAAATGTGGGCTTGTGTGTGGCTCATTCACGGGCACGGGCTTGCAATAGTTTTCGAGTCACGCGCTGGTGCATATTGCAAGTGTCATATCTCATGCAGCATTGTCTCGAAGCAGTGAGGGCGTGGCAAAGCTGAGGCGATGTTTGGTGAGGGAGTGTTCGAAAATCCATGCAGAGTCATTGCCGCCACGGCGGCACCACGCGGCCGCGGAGGTAGGCACCTTGTTTTGTGCTGCCGCCGCGGTGGAGGGTAGTAGTCCGCGGGCCTGCGCACTTGCAACGTCAAGTGCTGACTAGGATGATTCTAGCATAGAGCTGCAGCACACTTGATCAGTAAAACGCCTGTCCATCGGCATCATAGCATCCGCACCTGAGGGCCTGACCCTGCGCCGCCCTTCATCGACTTCCCCGGCTGCAGGTTTCAGGTTGATGCATGAAGCAGGTTGCTAGACCGTGAACCGACAATTCCTTCTTCGCAACTATGTCAAGTCCTATTTGAATAAAAATCGGAAACCAGGGGTCGAGCGTCCCGCCCGTACCACTTCGCATCTATGCGACTTCTTGTTTCAGCCGCCGGAAGGTCGGGCCGCACACATACCGGTTATGCCGAGGCGTGCTGTGTGTGCCAAAAGCATTTCAACCATGCATGCATGCAACCGACAAAGCATTACAACAGAGAAGATCGCCGCTCACCGGCGTGTCCGTCGGCGCCGTCTGAGAATGAACGCATCAACACACTCTCAGATCTCAGGACACTGTACCGGCAGCCTCACGCATTGCTGTTGTCGCAGTTCTGATCAAGTGGGCGTGGGGCAGGGCAAGACGAGAAGCGTTTGCCCAGTTCAACGCATGATGCCTGATCACACAAAAATCACAGCATTCACCCGGAATTTGCTCGATGATCGGCTCCGACCGCCAGAGGGCCGCTGGCTCCGGGCAGACTGTGAGCCATTTTGAGCCCGTTTTTCCACACCCTGGACCATCAGGACAATATGACGGGTGATATTTTGGCGTCGAGCAGTGTGAGCCGCACATGTGCATGGCTGTGCATGGCTTGCTGGCAGCAGACGTGGCCCGGAGGAGGCGATTGCCACAGTGGTGCATTCACAACACGTGCTCCTGACACTGCTCTGACAGTGACACTGCTCCTTAGGGCGGAGGCAGATGGCATGGCGCTGTGCCCACCTGGGCGCTGCGGCGGCCGCCGCCGGCGCCTGGTCCGGCAGAGCACCTCTCCTTCAGCGCCATCCCGAAAGCTGCACAGACACATGCAGCGGATGAAAGTACGAGCCTCGATAACATCACGCATTGCAGTGCAGTTGTCCGAGCACGAGGTGTTGTTCGCTTGACACTGCAAGGCCCACCTACTATAGGCTAGTGCCCACCTGGCTGCGAGGATCAGGCTCGAGCCGGAGGCAGACTCCTACCATTGCTCTGATGCAGTTGAAGGCTCGAGTCAGTGCAGCTGAGAGCTCGCTTCACGTAAGGCACATCAGGCCCCAAAGGTGCGGCCCCAAGGCAGGCTATTTTGCATCATGTGAGTAAGGCACTCACGATGGCCGCTCAATCATTGGATACCTTGTCCAGACGTTGTCCATTCTGAAGCTGTGTGTGCAGGCAGGAACGGCCGGCTTGCTTCTTGTAAGCTGGGCTGCAAATGGTGCAAAGGTGAAAAGTGGTCCCAGAACCCAGAACGGCCTTGGCGCCAAACCTCTTACACATAATCCGCCGATCAGCTGCGCAGGACAACTGAATGTCAAGTGAAACGAAGTCGTTTCACTGATTTGCCGTGAAATGGAGAGATTGCATTTCAGCTATGGTAGGCTTAGAGGTAGTCTTTCTCGAAAATCGGCGGAAAAATTGGCACGATCGTCTAATGGGATCGCCGCCTGGAAATTGTCGGTGGTCTTGCAGTACAATTATTGCAAGTCGCAAAAATATCGCCCAGCGGATTCCACATCAGTTTGAGACACATGAAATCAGCATGATGTATTGTGACAAGAACTTGTACGGCTTGATCCTTTCGAGCTGCGGTGTCACAATGCCAACGGCACAATCTTACTGTCACAATGCCAACAGCGCACTCTGCCCGCAGCTGCAGAAGCGTCGTGGATTCAGCCCGGTGGCGGCAAGCTGCAGCTGCGGGTGCGTCACAGTCATCTGGGGTCCCCTTGTGGCGGCAAGCCGCAGCTGCCGCTGCGGGTGCGTCACAGTACATTGGGTTCCCCTTGTGGCGGCAAGCTGCAGCTGCATGCAGCTGCGGATGCGTCACAATCATTTGGGGGCCCCTTGTGGCGGCAAGCCGCAGCTGCATGCAGCTGCGGGTGCGTCACAGTACATTGGGTTCCCTTGGGTTCCCCTTGGCGGCAAGCCGCTGATCCTGACATCCCCCCGTCGGAGTCGACCTCGATGTCCTCCACACTCTCGTCTTCCCCGTCCTCCAGCTCCGCTAGCGTCTGCGCAACAGGGGTTCGGGCAAGTAAAGCTCGAAAGGTTGTTGTGCGCCTCATCATTGTGATGGCGGAGACGCAGCTGCACACCGTGCTGTTAAGGTGCACGGCTGGATCGGACTTGAATGCCGCTGCGGACCCAGCATAGCAGTAGAGTGCTGCTGTCGGAAGGGCCCTGGCAGGCTCTCCCACCCCCGCATTCATGACACCACAGCAGCAACTGCTACCCTGCCCAGCCTGCTTTGCATGCAGGCTCACCTTGCCTTGCTGGCTGAGTGGCATTGCTGCTGCTGAATGCAGCCTCCGAAACTAGCGTAGCCCATTGATAGGGTTTTGCGGGCTAAATCGTCGACGATTGACGCTTCTATTACTCGTCGATGACCGACGATCAGGATGATGACAGTGAGCTGATGCGGAGGGTTTATCTACTCTATTGCAGTCTGCCGAAAGCAGTGACGCAGTGCAGTTGTAACACCCGCTATCTATACTTTTCCAACATCATGGAGTCACACGGGGCAGCACAGGGCCGCCTCGCGGCGTTGCTGCGCCACCTGAAGCTCAGCCAGCACGATGACAGCGAGGTGCAAGCAGCAGGAGACGCGTCAGACGGTGTGTCCATGGCGCCGTGCTCCAGCGCTGTGCACCGCACGCTGCCGCGTTTCGACAGCAACGTGCTGGCCGATTATTTGGACGACCTGCGGAGCATGAAGAACGAGGTCTACGAGGTGAGACAATCTTATGAGTCACTTGTGAGCGCACCTGCACACCTGTACTTTTTTCAACACCTTGCACACTGAACTCAAAGTGTCATTTGCTCCGTACAGCTGTTCCGCCAGCACCCGGAGCTGCTGCCCTCTATCGGCGAGGGCATGAGCAAAGGTGGGTGCCGCGGCGCCGTGCCGAATGAAATGTGGCGCTGGCTGCCTTGCCATTGGCAGCGTCCATGAAGGCATCACGTAGCATGTGTATGGGCTGTGCATGGCGCAATCTCCTGCATCGCTAAGCGGCATAGTCCCCCGGCAAAGTCTTGACGTGGTTGTGCCATGAACGCCTGCAGAGGAGCACAGGGAGCTGTGCCGCAAGCACCTGCGCCTGGTGCTGGAGGCGGGCTACAACCCCATGAAGTTCTTCGCCAACGACTTTAAAAAGTACTTCTACCTTGCGGAGCTGTACAGCCTCATCGACCTGTCCTCGGTGAGTGCAAGTCAGCTGACGAAGTGTGATTTGAATGGCCCATTTGTGACATGTCTGCACCGGCTCTTAAACACCAGTATCGTCATGTAGAGAACGGACGTTGTGATCCAGACACAGGCATGGCCGCATGGCCGTCCTGTCTGGCATTAGTGGCATCGATGGATGTCGCTGCGGTGCCGGCATATCTGAATCATGCTGCAGATGGTGAAGATGGGCGTCCAGTACAGCCTATGGGGCGGCAGCGTGGTCAACCTGGGCACCGAGCGCCACCGCGAGAAGTACTTTGACGACATCGACAGCTTCCGGCTGCCGGGCTGCTTCGCGATGACGGAGCTGCGCCACGGCTCGAACGTGGCCGGCCTGCAGACGGAGGCGTGCCTGGATGTTGCGGCAGACGAGTGGGACGTGCACACTCCCGATGAGGGCGCCATCAAGGTGGGAACACTTTTCTTGGTCTTTCCCGCCATTGCGGACCATGCACGCGTGCTGCATGTGCCTGCGGGCGAGCGGGATGTGCACATGCCCGATGAGGGCGCCATCAAGGTGACGTTCTTTTTTCAGACCTTTTGGAGACCCTAATAATCTATCTCCTGCCATTGCGAAACATGCACACCCACTTGCGTCAGCGGTCAGAAGGATGTGCGCATGCCAAGCGAGTTCGCCGTTAAGGTGTTATTACAGTCTTGCACGCTGTGAAAGTCGGGCGTGCATATTGGTTTTGGCCAGTGGTTGTGGCAAGCGGTGGCAGACAGGGAGCCACACAGCACCCTGATGGCGTGCCTTCAAGTAACAGAAAATGTGTGTCTGATGCATTCACTGTGAGCTGCCGATGACATCATCGTCTCGCTAAGATCCATGTGCGGTGCCGCAGTGGTGGATCGGCAATGCGGCGGAGGACGGACGGGCGGCGACGGTCTTCGCGCGATTAAAGGTGCCCGCGCCCGACGGCAGCGGCTCGATCGACGACCACGGAGTGCACGCCTTCATTGTGCCGCTGCGAGACGAGGCCGGCATCTGCCTCCCCGGCGTGGAGATCCACGACTGCGGCTACAAGGTGGGTCGCAGCTGCATCCGCAATCGCATCAGAGAAGCCGCCCTGGAACAGCCTGAAGAGTGAGGTGGAGGAGTGGGCAAGAGGTGGCGGGGGCGTGGCACGTTGCTACTGCACATAGCTGCCACCTTTGAGCAGCAGCCCCCAGTCGTTGCTTCTTCTCCTCAAGTTGCCACCAGAATAGCTCACACTGATCAGCCGCATGGGGCCAAGCGGCTGATGGCAGTCCTGTTCTGGTGGCAATCGTACATTCAACAAAGATTTTTTTTGAATTCCGTCAAGCGGCTGGTGGAAGTCCTGTTCTGGTGGCAATCGTACATCCAACAACGAAAACTCGCACATGCAGCCCCTTGCACATAGGCGGCGCTGCACAACATGTGCCCCGCCGCCATCAAGGTGAAACCGTCTGCTTGCCTCACCTCAGATTTCTCATGTGCTCAAAGACCACTGCCGCAAACCTTCACAAAAGGAAATATGTCGCAGGTGGGCCTGAATGGCGTGGACAACGGCGCCATCCGCTTCACGCATGTGCGCATCCCGCGGGAGAACCTGCTGGACCGCTTTGCCAGCGTGGACCGGGCGGGGCGGTACAGCAGCCCGCTGCCGAGCGCCGGCAAGCGCTTTGCCGCGACGCTCGGCGAGCTCACGGGCGGCCGCGTGGGCCTCACCGCCGGCTCGCTGGGCGTCCTCAAGGTGAGGCAGCAAGAGTTGTCGTGGGACCTTCCTGACGTTCAGGCTGGCAGGAGCAGGTTGGCAGGAGAAGACCGTAGTGTTGTGCGGCTTGGTCAACCCAGAGGATCGTTCGGGGACCTCTCGCTGGGGTGATGCGCATCCTGTGACAAGGGGTCATCACAAGGGCAGTGTTGCTTGCAGGCCGACCGTGGCTCGTGAACGACTGGTGCTGGCAAGTGTACAGAATCAAGCGTAATCCACCAGCAGTCGAACATGCTATCTGGCAGTACACACTGTCCATCAGCCTTGCCTGCTTACGTGCGCAGGGCGCAACGACGATTGCCATCCGATATGCGGCGCAGCGGCAGCAGTTTGGCCCGCCGGACGGCTCCGAGATTGCGGTGCTGGACTACCAGAGCCTGCAGTGGTGCGCATTGCATTCTCACGCTCGTAGCATGCAGATGTGCTCGTGTTTGCGTGTGCAGCCAATACAGCGCTCGAGTGTGCCTGCCCAGGGCTGGCCAGTTACCAGGATGACGAGCAGGCGTGCTCTGCAGACGTCAGCATGTGGACAGCCGCCAGCGTTTGGACTCCCAGCTTGCAGCCACAGCATCGACTCTGCCTATCTTGTGCCCGCAGGCGGCTGATGCCGATGCTGGCGACGGCGTACGCGCTGCACTTTGCGAAGAACCAGCTGGTGGACATGTACTGCGAGATGAAGCGCTCGCGCGACGAGGAGCTCATCGCCGACGTGCACTCCTTCTCCGCTGGTGAGCTTTTGGGGTTGTCAAGAGGCTCACTTGAATGGTTGGCACCTGCGTTGCTCATGCTGCGACGAGTGGCGGCCTGTTGACTCGCATTATCTTCATTGGAAGTTGAATCCAGGGCGAATTGGTCGGCCATGCAGGCGCACCAAGGCAGCGATCCTGCTGCAAAAGACAGCAACGCTCTGGTGCTTGATCGTCTTGTCACCACCCTGCCTCTGCAGGCGTCGAGGCGTACACGACGCCGTACACGGCAACCGCGCTGAGCGTGTGCAGGGAGGCAGTGCAGTCCCCTGCGCAATCATAGGCTGCAAGTCTTACTCAAAGTACTATGCTGGCCCGCAGGCCTGAAGGCGTACACGACGTCGTACACGGCCAACGCGCTGAGCGTGTGCCGGGAGGCGTGCGGGGGACACGGCTATGCGGCCATCAACCGCCTCGGCGCGCTGCGCTCCGACCACGACATCTTCCAGACCTTCGAGGGTGCATTTTTGTGACCCCTTCCCAGACTTGCTTGCAATCTGACTTTCATCTTGACGATCAGAAGCACGAGACCTTTGTGACCGGTGAGGATGTGTATGCATCATGCATCTCATCCTCAAGTTGCATGCGGTATTGTTTGAAGCATTGCAACGAGTTGGTTCGTCATTCCTGGCCTCTTGATGTTCGCTGAATGCACCATGCGCATCTCCTCCGGATGCCTGCGGTCGCATCGCAGCCGGGCAGTGCCTCAAAAACCCAACAGACTCCCACAGACATTAGGACCGGGACTGACATTGGAGCGTCTCCTGCGCAGGCGACAACACGGTGCTCCAGCAGCAGGTGGCGGCGATGCTGCTGAAGCGGTACCAGGACAAGTTTAGCGGCGGCGCGGTGTCCGCCAGCTGGACCTACTTGCGGCAGTGGGCCATCGGGGCGCTGCCGCCCAACCCGCTGGTCAGCCACGACACCGGGCCGCGCCACCTGCGGGACCCCGCCTTCCTCAAGCGTGCGCTGCGGTGCGTGTGTCTGTTGGAGGGCCTTGTGTGTGAGGGTGGAGAGACCTGAGAAACTGCAGGCAGCTTGAGACTTGACCGTGGCCGCCATGCGATGACGTTCTGGCTGCACTCGTGCCACTTTGTGCATCAAAGCCTTGCGGATTGTTGGGCGATATTGAGAGGCCCGGGCCGTGACGCACTGTTTTCGCTGCCACCACAGGTACCGGGTGGCGAGGCTGCTGCATACGGTGGCGCAGCGGCTGCGGAAGCACACGCGGCAACTGGGCGCTTTCCACGCCTGGAACAAGTGCCTCAACCACCTGCTGGCGCTGGCCACCGCGCACCAGGTGTGACTCTGAAGCATCCTGTGAGACAACTTCGGCTCACCGGCTTTGCAGTGGATACTGCAAGATAAAAGCGCCTCAACTATCTGCTGGCGCTGGCCACCGCGCACCGTAGCGGCTGGGGCCGTATCCTACAACAGAGCATCTTCTGACTGCGCCTCGTTGATGATTGCGGCTCTGTCTCCGCCACCTCTGAAGGCTACTGTTTGATCATGGATCTGCATTGTGGCTACGCGCTCCCAGCTTGCACCCAGCCTGCCGCTGATGCCGCCTGACTGTATACACTCTGCTTTCGCGTCGACGACGTGTCGATGCCCCTTCTGCCCTACAGGAGTCGCTGATGCTGGATGCCTTCTACTCGGGCGTCACCAGCTGCGTGGACCCCGACTGCCGCAAGGCCCTCAAGGTGGGGGCGCACTCTTCTTTATTCTGCTCAATGGCACAACTCCGACCTGTGCATATTCAGGAGTGGAGTGGAGCCTATTGTGGGGCCCGGCTCTGGCACCTCCACTGGTCAGCCTGTGCCGGCATGGGGAAACGCCCTGTCATGGGAACAAGCACAAGCTGCCCATGGCAGGGTGTTGGCCTTTAATCATGGATGTCCACAACCCGCAGGCGATGGCGGACCTGTTTGCGCTGAAACGCATCCACGACGAGGCGCTGTTCCGCAACGACGAGTACGTGTCGCCGGAGAAGTCCAAGGCCATTGCGCGGATGATGGAGGAGCTGTGCCTGGAGGTGAGACTGTATTATGGGCGCTGTTGTTGATTGTCAAATAAAGATAATTTGTCCACCGGCGAAGTCAAAGGCCATAATGCGCATGATGGAGGAGCTGTGTCTGGCGCCGTGGGTGGTGAGCCGCCGAAAATAATCAGCAGGGTCGCAATTTACCTTTACGGGTCGGTAGCACGGCTTTGATGCCCGTCCTTGCGTTGCTGATTGCTGAAGCGTGCAAGCGTCATTGCTGTGAGCATGCCCGCCAACAGCACATGCGACAGCACTGATGCATCCAGCATCCGTCAGCTACCCGAACAGCCATCCAATGCATGACGTCCGGTCCTGCACCATCTCACTGCGATTTACTATGCACAGATCCGCGGCGTGGCGGTGCCGCTGGTGGGGGCTTTCGCCATCCCGGACCACATCCTGCGCGCCCCCATCGGCCTGGCCACCGGGCAAGAGGACCTGTACTCCGAGTACCTCGCCTCCATTGGCTGGGGCACTGTCGCCGCCTAAATCCTACAAATGGCGCGCGGCTAGGCGCGCCCGTTGCGGCCCGCACGCCACTGCTCCTCTAGTGGCGCAGCAGGCCGGCTGAGGCGTCGTGGCCATCTGAGGGCGGGGCGGCTTTCGCAGCCATGCCGGCACTGGTGGTGAGCTGGCGCACCCAAGTTTGCACACATGTCGCGATGTGTGCGGTCGTGGCTAACGTGGCTGCAGCAATTTTGAGCTCATGGTGCAGAAGCATTTGAGGCGCTGCAGCAAGTATTTCGACGAGTGCTGTGGCCTCGTCGAATTTGTCTAGGTGTGTTGAATCAGGTTCAGGGACTCGGTTTAGGTGTGAGTGACTAGGAATTGCGTTGCTCAGCAACAGCAAGATTTGCTCGAGAATCTGTTTGGCAGACCAGTGCTTGTCCGGCGTTCAGGAACTCTTTATGAAGAGGAGGTTTAGGTTCAGGCACACAGTTTGAAACCAGAGAGTTTGCAAGAGGTCGTCCTGAAACTTTATCCGTCTAGCGTCAGGCTGGGGGTCCGGCATCTGCGCCTCCTTGTGGCTGCTCATCCAGGCCTTCCGGCTGAAACTCCATGAGTGTGGCCAATGCGACGTGGTCGCGCTCACGCAGCGCTTCCATGAGTCTCTTCCTGCATGAGGTTTCAAGTGTCGTGATTTCAAGTGTCATGAAATCAATGGCATCCAGATTGAAGATGGAATATTAGCGGAATCAGGTCGCGCAATAAAGCATTGGCCTGTCAACGAAAATCTTTGGCTGACGCACCTGCGGTATATAGTTGCTGTCGTGTCAAAGCTGAGCGTCATGCTGGCCTCATCACCCCCGCTGCCTGCATCCTGCACCCCACATATACACACCTCAATGTTGAGAAGGATCACCAACTTGCGGCTTTCAACCGAGTGTCGCGGTCCTCTACAAGTGACATGTTGATTCATCGGCATGCGCAGCGCACCGCAGCCGCCGCGCCTGCGCCGCTGCCGCCCGAGCTGGTCAGCACCTCCGTCATCACGCGGTTGAAGGCCTCCGGGTCCAGCTCCGAAGCCTCATCCGCGCCCGCCTTTGCCAGCATCGCCGCAATGTCTGCCTTGCTGGCGGAGACGCCCAGCAACTGCAGAAGAGGCGTGCAAGCGAACTGCTTGCATGGGAGGCGAGGGGACTGCATTCTAAACCCGCCTACACTCCAAGTTTGCATGCACATGCAGTGTCGAGCTGGCAGCCATGTCCCGCAGCGGCACCTTCAACGCGGAATCTAGCTCTGCGGCGTCAACCGTCCCTCCTCGATCTGCGTCAGAGACCAAACCTCTTGAGACAGTGAAAAGGATGCAAATGCCAGAGGTTGTGTTGAAATTGACATTTCATTGCTCCCACTTTCAGAGTACAGTGTGGCTCTGACCTGTGTCGATGAGCCTGAAACACTGATCGAGCTCCTTCCGCTGAGTGTGAGAGATCTTTGGCTGGGGCGGCCGGCCGTGAGTTCTCAGCCACCTTTCTGTGTCCAGCGAGAGGCAAGGATTGACTTCCTCGAGTGGCATTTTCACAGAACGAGGCACGGGTCGTGATCTGCAAACGGGGTTTTTATCCGCCATCGCCCGGCTGGTCGCCATGCAACTGTGCGCTTGGCTGGAACTTGCCGAATAAACGTGTGCCAGAAGCAGCCCAGCGCCGGCAGCAAGGAGGTCGTCAGTGCGAGCTTTCGGAGGGCAGGCGCGCCCTTTGTTGAAAGGAGCCGGTCATTTGCGCCATTGGGAGTGAGAGGCAGTGCAGAAAGGCCACGGGGGTGCATGAAGTGTTAGCAGCTCAGCCTTTAAGTGAGTGCAAGTCCCTTGCGTGTTGCCAGCAAAGCTTCGGATAAGCCCCGTGCTTACAAAGTCTGACACATGCATCTCACTCACTGACCCCGCATGCGCAATGACAATAGCCGTCCTGACAATAAATTTGCCAATCCGTGTTCTGCCGCAAAGTTCTCCTGTTGTACATAGATGGCTACTGCCATGCGGCAGCACCAGCCAAGCTCAGTTTCTCGATTCCTCGCAAATCCACCGTGGTTTATCGATACCCGCCCAGACACTGTTCCAACGCACCAGCCGTCGCCAGAAGGAGCTGAGTGCGATGCTAGCGTGCACCAGATGGTAACTGCACTGGCATCGAGGTGCCACAGGACGATAGAGTTCCCTCTCCACACCAACAGCAGTCCCATGGCTGCTGCACCAAGGAATGCGGATTCTCGCATCAGCATCCAATTGCCACTTCCGTCAGACGGCGCGCACTGATGCGCGCGTCGACAGCAGGTTCCACGCGGCGTCTGACGCCGACAGCCGCCCATTGCGCACCGCCCGCCGCGCTCCCGCCAGCTCCGCCTCTGCGCCCGGCGACGCCTCCACCGCCGGGCCGCCCTGCAGCGGCAGCGGCCGCAGGGGGGTCGCTGTGCGGCGCGGCGGCGGTGGCGCCGCCGCAGGAGATGCCGCAGGCGTTGCGACCGGCCCGTTGCCCCAGAGGCTGCTGACGCCGACGGCGGCCGCCGGCAGCCATTGCGCCGGCTGCGGCACGAGAGGCTGTGCGGTGTCGTATGCCAGGGACGCCCCCGCGGGCGCGCGCCCGCCAATGGGCAGCGCATCCGGCCACACCATTCGGCCGTAGTCTGCCTGCGGCTGCGGCTGCTGCAGCGGAGGCAGAAATGGCTGCTGCTGTTGCTGCAGCTGCGCCGCCTGCGGGGGCTGGCGGGCCGGTGGCGGCGGCTGCGCCGCAGGCTGCTGCGGCGACGCGTGCTGGGCTGGGGCGCATGCCGAGGCCAGCTGCTGCTCCAGGGTGCCGCTGTGCTGCAGCAACGTCCGGCCGCTGCCGCGCCGCGACAGCTGGTGGGCCGACTCGGACGCCGGCCGGCCGGCCGGGGGCAGCACCGGCTGCTGCTGCTGTGGCGGCTGCGCTGCAGCCTGCTGGGATGCCGCCGCCGTCTGCGCCGCCGCCGCCGCCGTCTGCGCCGCCAGCTTCTGCTGTGCCGCGCGGTGCATCTGGCGCGCCTGCTGCAGGGTGGGCGGCGGGTTGCTGCTGCGCGCGGGCGCCGGCGCGGCCATGGGCGGCGGCGCCGCCGCCGCCGGCACCGGCGCCGCTGCAGGGCTGCCGGACCGGGACCCCTGCGAGGTTGTGGCTGAGGATGGCAGCGCCACGCTGGGCGCCCGTTTGGCGAAGGGGTTGGTGTCGGAGCCGTACTCGGTGCGGCAGCCGGGGCACAGGTTGCCGCAGTCGTTCTTGAGGCGGTCGAAGCAGAAGAGGCAGACCTGGTACCTGTGTGCGCGGGGCGCGGCAGAACGTCAATCATAGACATGAGAAGGCAGCCAACATGAGATCTGCTGACGGTCCTGGAACCCGCTCAAGTCGCGGAACGACTGCAAGAGCATGAGTGTGCGGCTACAGTGCCGGTGCTTGCAAGCTTGGTGCATTGACCTTTCAAATTGGCGCGGTCAAACGCATGTTAGGGGGTGCTGCAGCAAGCAGGGTGCTCACCCGCAGGGGCAGGGGTAGAAGGACTTCTCCGTCGGATCGAGAGTCTCGATGCACAGCGGGCACGCCCGCTCCTCCTGGGGTCAAAGGCAAGCACACATAAGCATGAATCGCTGCTGCAACCAAGGAGCATACGATGGCGGAGCAGGGACAGCATACATGATGACACTCACCTCATGGCGTTTGCCAGCTCCCATCGCAGCGAGCCTCGATGCCCGGGCGCAGGACGCTGCCTTTGGAGACCTTGCAAGGCGTTGCGGTGTCCCAGACCGCTGCGCTACAAGCGCGTCGCCGTGTACACGGCCGGCGCCACCAGTATCAGCAAACGGATATCAAGTGCTTTCCAACGAGATCTAACTTGAGCCTGAAACATGTGATTTGCTGCTGAGGTTTGAGCGTGAGGCAAAGCATGACGTGCGCCAAGCCTGGCTAGATTCCAGAAGTATTCAAGAGACGAGCGCCAACACATTTCGTTTCAGTTTCACTTCGTCAACCGTTGATTGCATGTCAACCCTAATTGCTCACTGGCCCTGCTGTGCAGAGCCAATCTGTCTGCACCTCACCTACGCCATCAATCACTGGGCCGTCGGCTATTTGAGATCCTTGCACGCTTGTGGCGACAGCGTCTTGTCGCTTGAAGGCTCACCAGCACCGGGGATGTCCGCTGAAACGCAAGCAGCATGAGCGCCACCGATGACGCCCATCAGAGCGCAGCGCTGCCGGCGATGCTCATCAATGGAGTCAGACAGCCTTCCTGCCCGGCGCGGCCGGCAGAGATGCTCCTGCTGCAGCAACCGGGGCCGTACACGACGGCGCTTGCCCGGGAGGAATTCCGCATGGAGGCGTGGCCGCGGCACACGGGTCGCCTGGCTCAAGCCGTGCTGCGCCTCCGACAAAAGTCGTCAAACAGCTTCAGCAGCCTCATGGCGTCGCATCAGGTGAGCTTATGCAGATACACCGTGAAGTCTGATGGTGCAGATACCCCCGGGCTGATTGAGTAGCTGTGCCTGTGCCGCATTGTAGCTGATTCCGTTCCATGTGCTTGCAGCAGGACGGGGGTGATGCAGAGGCACAACTGCAGCGCTCCATAGACAGCCAGTTGCGCAAGGACCTAGCAGTCTTGGCAGATGGCGCCGCCACGGGACGCATAGCGGTCACCATACTGCTGTGCGAGCCTACAGCCTCCAGCGACAGGTGCATTCCATGCCCGAGCGCTTTCCTGCAGGGTCACCTGCACGCTTTGCACAGTGTGACGCCACACATTGAAATACATGGTCAGTTTTGTTGCAACCACGCGACCACTTGCTCAGCTGTGCGGCAGGAATATTGACATGGGGTAAGCTTGCATCAGGACAGGGCGGTCGATGTTGTGATCCACGCTATGCGCCTGTCGGCGCCGCCGGAACAGCCTCCCGCAGTTGAGGCGGCAGTGGTGGGGCCCGGCCGACAGCTGCCGGAGGTCAAGCACTCGCAGTGGGTGGCAGACAGGTCAGAAGTGGACTCGTTGCAGTGACGGTCACTGTCTTCACGCTCTATGTGGCGCATCCATTGGATGGCCCCTGTGTCGTGGTGTGTATGGTGTTTCCATCTCATCTGGCGCTGGCTGCAGGCAGTGGCTGCTGATGGCCAGTGTACGGTGTTCTCATCTGCCGTGACGCTGGCTGCAGGCAGCGGCTGATGGCCAACAAGTCGGAGGGCGCTGCTGAGGGCATCCTGTGCGATGCGGAGGGCCACCTCCTGGAGGGCATGCTCACCAACTTATTCATCGTTGCAGGTGAGCGTGTGCGTTTGCTCCTGCCCGTATGCTTCTGTGCATCAGATCCACGTGCGAGCTTGCACCTTCGTTTGCCGCCACATAGATTACTGCGCTATTCCGGCGCCAAGCTGTTACGACTGCAAACACATCTCCCACTGGAGATTGGGCATATGTGGCCAAATAGCCCGAGATGAGAACAAATCACACTTCGCATATGAGGCACCGCACCATTGTTTATTCCACAGATGACGGCAGCGGCGGTCTCACGGTGGCAACGGCAGCCGTGGACGGCGTGCTTCCGGGCGTCATGCGGGGCTGCGTGATCGCCGCGTGCGCGTCGCTGAGCATCCCGGTGGTGCAGCGGGCGCCGCACTGGTCCAGCCATGACAGGTGGCGGGAGGCGTTCCTGACCAACAGGTGAGGCCTGCTGTGACACTCTGGTGCCTCAAGTTTCGCCTCTCGGTTGCTTGTCAGATGGCGCTGGTCTGAGTGCTGTCTGTGATGTTGTGCTGACCATCATAAGACCTGAGATAACTGGTCTTGAAGCGTCACTGAGCAGCATGAATTGACGATCAGCTTGCTCGTGGCGCAGCCTGCGAGGCCTGCAGCCGCTGAAGCGCATCATCTGCACGCGGCGCGACATCTGCGGGGAAGAGCCTTGGGCAGTGACTCTGCCGCCTCATCGCCCAAGCTCGCTGACAGACCGGCTGCGGCAGCATGTGTTGCAGCAGCTGGCCGCTGAGGCAGACGCGCTGCACCTTGAAGCGCTGCATGAACCAGGATGATGCATATCTCACGTTTTCACGAGCGCATTCAGTGTAAGAGCAGATTCTGCATGGTCCTGCCAAATCGGCCTCGAAATGCCAAATTGCCCTTAAAACACCGAACCTCTGCCAGTAATCGCAGTATTGTTCTGTACATCAACCGCCTGCAACTACCGGTACATATACTCAAATTTGCCCTTGTTCCTGAATGGTGATCTCTGAACCTTTCCTACACACCTCTCTCCTGACCCTGTGCACAGGCCTGCTTCTCAGCAGCCGGTGGCTCTAGATTCCTGAGTGTTTGCTACATAAGTGCACCGTGGAGAAGTTCGCTCCCTTCTTGAGCCTTGGGCGCGGCTTCGGCGACCTACTCGTTTAGCCGGATGGGCGTCTTTGACGGCAAAACCCGTATCAGCAGCGAACCTGCAGACGCCAGCACATATTGTAAACGGCATTGTTCCTGTGCGTGATTACCACGCCAGAACACGATGCATTGTACACGGAGATATCTCAAACCTCTGCATGAAGCTTTTGCCGCCCAGAAGGGCTGCGGCTGATACAAAAGGCAGGCACTCACCCAGCAGGGCGCCGCTGCACTGCAGCGCCTCGGCTGCCGAGTCGGCGCTGTCAAACTCCACGAAGGCGATCTGCGTCGCGTTCCTGTTGCTGCGCAGCAGGCGCATGGCCGCGATGTTTCCTGCAGGAAACGAAGGTTGTTAAATCTAGGTTCTGGCAGATGGTTCCAGAGTAGGTAAAGCGTTTGGTTGCACGGCCCAGGGTTGCAGCAGCAAATAGCGGTTGCACCGACCCGGAGATGCCTGCTGCAGTATAGCGCGCACAGGACGATGCAATACGCATGCATCACTCTGCATGCAGCTGTAATAGGTTTATGCGCCGCAGATGGGTTGCAGGCTGTTTCGCAACATGCACTCTGCAATTGTATGCACGCACTGCAGAACGTGCTGAAGAGAAGCGGACGTGCACGCACCGCAGAACTTGCTGAAGAAGCAGCGGACATCGGCGGCGTCCAGCCGCTCGTCGATTTGGGCGACGTACACAGTGCGGCCGCAGCGCTCGCGCTCGACGCCCGAGCGTGGCAGCAGCTCCCGGTTCACCGGCATCATCGCCGTGCGTGAGCGCAGCACGCGCACCGGGCACATGCCCAGCGCGGCGCCGCTGAGCCGCAGCGCCTGCCGCCCACGTGCATGTGAAGCACGATCAGCGGCAGATCTGTGTCCGAGCGTGGGATGCTATGCGTGTCATTCTGATGACTGAGCGCTGTCCGCAGTGCACATGCATGCATGCTGCAGGTCGAAGTGAAGGTCTGACTGGTTCGGCTGCTTGGTCAAGCGTGCTTTGACATGGCTTGTCATTGGCATGCAGCGAAATAAACACCTGGTGTACGGCGGCCTCGGCAGAAAACTCGATGAAGGCGAAGCGCAGCGCGCTGTTGGGGTCGCTGCACAGCCGGCAGTCCACGATCTTGCCGCACTGTGCAAACAGGTTCGCCAGCATCGCCTCCGAGACCTGCAGCAATCAGCGCAGTTCAGATGCAGCAGGCATGCAGACATGTGCAGATTCAAGGCATGCAGAGCACATGTTGAGGATTACGAGCAGCATAAGAGCACGACTACAACTGTGGTCATGCAGAGGTCAGCAATCACAGGAAGCAGCCAGACCAAGCATCACCTCTGGGTCGATGTCGCAGACGTACACGGTGCGGCGGGCCTGCAGTCGCTTTGCCGATGAGTCGGGGGCGGGGCCAGGCGCCGGTGCGGCTCGCTGCCTGCTGAGCAGCTGCCGGCCGGCGGGCATCACCCCGCCGGCCTCGCAGGAGTCGCCGCGAAGGCTGAAGTGGCTGCCGTCGGGCCGCTGGCCGAATCCGCCACCGTCTGCACTGCATGGCTGGCCATGTAGCGCTGCGCATGCTGCTGAGCGGCCAGGGCTTCGAAGCTTGCCTCGGGAGGCACATGCTGGTACGATGGCGGCGTCTGGCTGCGGCTGCTGCCATAGAGGTCTGACTCTGGAAAGGGCGGCGCGCGGTACCCGGAGGCAGGCGCTCTGACGTGGTTGTCTTGGGTGGTTGCTCCGTAGTAGGCGGCCTGCGGCTGGACGGTGCGACTGGCACCTGACTGCGGGCCGGGCTCCGGGTGCTGCGATGCCGGCTGCTGGAGGCCGAAGGGCGTGCGGCTGGGGTTGGAGAAGCTGCTCGGAGGCCACCGAATTGAGTCGGCTGGCAGCCTGCCGTAGGGGTCGGAGCCGCTTGTGTAGCCGCCTGCCGCCGACTGGAAGTCTAGGCGTGGCGCAGTGGGCTGGAAGGCGGCGGCTGAGCCGCCCGCTGCGAGAAGGCCATCAGGCGGCAGCGCATTCTCGTCGTCCGGCGACCACTGCGGCCGGCCGCCGCTGGTGAACGCATGCATGGCCGCTGCATGGCCGTGCGCCACATGCTGCTGGCCGCTGAAATCGGCACTGAAGACGCTGCCCGGCGGGGTCGTATATTGCTGGCTGCCGCCGCCGCCGGCTGCCGCCAGCAGGTTGTGCTGCAGGCTCCCAAGCTGGGAGCCGCCGAAGTCAAACATGCCGCTGCCACCAGGAAGGTGCTGCGCCAGGCTGAAGCCGCTCTCGTGTGCGGACTGGATGCTTGTTTTATTCGTCGTCATGGCGGGCGGCCAGGGCCTTGCATTGGTGACGTCGCCCTGCGACTTTGGCAAAAGCGGCTCATACGGACGCTGGAAAATGATGGAGGGACAGCATGCACTTTGCGACCCTGCATACCAGTGGTCGCCGTCCCGACACGGAAGCTGCCGGATGCTGCTGCATCATATCGAGCTTCAGCTTCTGCAGGCGACGAGAGAGCTCGGGGTCCAACTGCATGGTAATTTCGTGTAGATGACCCGGCCTGTGTGCAGCAATCCCCAACTGACTCCGTCAGCTACAAGCAGGAGGCTTGCATGCAGATCAGCGGATAGGCAATGTGAGTGAAATACTCGTTGTTTCGTCCTACATATCGCACCTTCTCGCTGTTCAGCTGCCGATTGTGAGCTCAGATTGGTTAACTGAACTCACAGCGAAACCTGAAAACACAGGCACAAACAAAGCTTATGATATACAATTTCTGCTTGAACTTGTCATACTTGCTTGCCAGACGTCGGCAGACATTCACTTTGCTGACACACTGAGCTCGGCATCGGGTCGTCCAATAAGTTTGATCACGAGAGTGGCTGTGACGTTCGCAGAACAGCCTCAGCATGTGTTGAACGCAATTGGAAGTGATAGCAGACTGTCTCATGTGCTACTGATCAGGGTAGGCACACCTGGAACTTGTTTCGTGTCCAGTCTCATGCATGACACTCGGCACGGCACGTCAGCACCGGCGCAGGCGCCATGATACCAGCGGTACGGATTTCAACTATCGATGCAAATTTGACCAAGGCATGCAAGCGCGCAGAATAAGCCGCGTCGAGCGCTGGAGGTTTTTTTTGTGCACTGTGCTCCGGAAGCAGGAAGCTGCCCGCACCAAGGGGTCTAAACAAATCGAGGTCCACCTCATCGCCAGCGCTGTCGATGCACTTTGTCTGGTGCACTGCAGCTATTGCAAGAGGATCTCCGAAAGAGTTGCAGAAATGATGGCGTCGTTGCATTTGTCCAGCTGCACGCTGCGGGCGACAGAGACAGCTCGCCCGAAGCTCCATAGGGCTCGCACTTCCCAAGCTGTGCGCGTCAGAGCAGCCGAAGGTGGGTGCAGTGCTTGCATGCTGATGTACGGATCTATTGGCGCAGCTCGGGACCGCTGAGGGGAACCCCGCGATGTCGTTTGCAGGAGAGGAGCAGCCAGCATCTTCAAAGAACCTGGAGGTCATGCGGAAGTTCTCTGAGCAGTACGCCAAACGGTGAGTGTCAGCATGACTTTGAGGCATCTCATATGCAACGCCATGGGGAATGCAGTGCGTCCACTGGGATCGTCCCAGCTGTCGTCTGCTGACGGCGTTTGCGCTGCGCCGCAGGACTAACACCTACTTCTGCATGGACAAGTCAGTCACAGCCGTCGTCATCCAGGTGAGAGCGATCACTTGGGCGTGTCGCACATGTACCGTCCTCCAGCAGCAGAAAATCCAGAGAGAGTGATGCCAATAGGTTGCTTGTTCTGAATGACTCTCCCTGTTGGCCTCGATCACAGGGCCTTGCGGAGAACAAGGATGAGCTGGGCGCGCCGCTGTGCCCATGCCGGCACTACGATGACAAACAGGCAGAGGCGGACCAGGGCTTTTGGAACTGCCCCTGCGTCCCAATGCGCGAGCGGAAGGTGAGGCAACTGAGCCAACTCAGTCTTGATGTTAATGGTGGAAGCATGCGATGTGGAGCCATGCACATCGGCAATACACGCTGCATGCATGCCTTGGGGATTGCAGGAGCATGTGCACGGTCCATTCGCTGACGTCTCTATCGCATCGCATATAACTTACATTCGCAGACGCCGTTGTCATGTTGCAATGCAGGAGTGCCACTGCATGCTGTTCTTGACAGACGACAACGACTTTGCCGGCGACGCACAGGACATCACCATGGAGGTGTGCATAGTTCGCGGGGGTTTTGCACTCAGCTGCTTCATTCAATCACACCTTCCAGCTCACGGCCTCACTCTTGCTTTGCACAGCTTGGCTCTCAACCGGCAAATTGGGTTTGCATGTCACCCTGACCGAACCTCGCCCCAGTGCATTTCGTTGAGCGCCTGGCGACACGGACGTCTTGGGGTGGCAATCCGAGAACATCGATCCGACTTGACTACAGGCCTGGTCTTCTTTACGCCAGCTGACGCACTATCTGCCATTTGGCTTGCACAGGAAATCAAAGAGACGACACCACAAGCAGGCTGATCGGCGGCGCACAATTTATTGCTGGGCGCAAACGTTTGATTTGACGACAGGCGAATTGCATGGACAAAGTTTTTGAGCGACCGCATTGTTGAGGGCTGCCCGCCCCTCAGAAATTGTTGGCGTGGTGTTGCGGGGGTGATCAGTGAGTGCTACTGAGGGAAAGCAGCCTGTCGTGTTTTGTACGATATGTTTGTGCTTGCAAGTGCAGTTGCAAACGAGACGCACTGTGTGCGATGAGATGTAAGCCATGAATACCTACCATTAAAATACACTGCTTTGGCAGCAAGCGGCGGCAGCGGCACATGCCACATTGCTTTCAAGCAGGACATGCGAACGTTGTGGTCGCATTTGATGATGCACACACGGACGGACAGGGCCAAGCGGACAGTCAGAGAGAGAGATATTACACTGTTCCAGCCTCACTCAGGCTGATTAGCGTTCATAGAGGTCAAAATTGAGCATCCCGAATCGGTCAAACCCTGTTGAAAAGGAGTTGCTGTGTTAACTCTGCCGCTGACACCATTGTCGATTTTTTCTTGTCTTCTTTTTCTTCCTTTTGCCATCATCCCCCTTGCCGCCATGCCACCATTCTTCCCCCATTTTTTTTGCTGCCGCCATCTTCAGGTTGGCTGCCGCGACAGCGGCGCCACGTTCATGCGGCACATGGCCACTGCCGTTGTCTGCGCAGCCCACCACGCCCTCTGCTGTTTTCGAGAGCTCTCGCCTG